>Ga0126342_10020113_pt1 | contig 11257 bp, 10 predicted proteins | sample Cyp1metagenome_FD_92528 | JGI IMG/M metagenome (GOLD analysis project Ga0126342, IMG submission 92528) | Coral microbial communities from Lord Howe Island, Old Settlement Bay, Australia - Cyphastrea 1 metagenome | ecosystem: Host-associated > Invertebrates > Cnidaria > Coral ...
AGGACGACGAGGACGACAAGGACAACAAGGATGACAAGGAGGACGAGGAGGAGGAGGAGAGGAGGACGAGGCAGGAGGAGGCGGAGGAGGAGGAGGAGGAGGAGGAGGCAACTGACATAAAATCTAACAACCCTCACCTGGCAGGTGGGGAAAAAAAAGAATATGGCCCAATGATAAAATTTAAACTTGCCAACCACCGTGGGTGTGGAGGATGATCCAACCCTGGTGGGATTTCCATGGGAATGCCGGAGAGCCCCTTGGCAGCCAAGGTGCCACATCGCGAGCAGCGAGTTTCACACTCGAAGACTTCAAAGACTTCCTTGGCGGAATGCCATCATAGGGATGCCATCATGGGGCGGTCAACAAACGTCAAATGACAATTGAGAAAGAGTATTTATACTTACATAACAATCATAAGAATCATATTATATACATACAGTATATATTCCTGTATGTGACATGTAATTAATGTGGAATTATAATGAATTATATGTGCCCCCTAGCAAACTCGAAGAACTTAACCCTGGAGAAGAGACTTGGACAGCCAGAAGAGCCAGGTCTTAGATGCAACGTCCATTCTTTTCAGTGAATCCGCACATGGTTGGTGACTGATGACTGGCAAAACCCCAGTGGAGCTCGTGTCACTCCACAGGAGTGCTACCAACGCCTTCAACGTTTGATGCGCGTTGTTCACATGAATTTCACACGAAGATCATGTGGTTTGAAACACAATGCAAAAGTCAGCACAGCCAGAGATCAAGATTCTGATCCAAAGGTCACTGCAAGCACAAGCGCGGCAAAGACTGAGACCCGCAGTGAGGCGCCATGGCTTGGCTCACTTGGTCCTGACTCCGAGGATTTCGTGATATCGGAGTAGCTCAGGAGCGGGTCATAGATGAGCGTGTCGTTGGCTCCAAAGTTTGTCCTTGGAAACTGAAGTACGAGTGTGGTGGTGCGAGACGATCCTGAAGAGCCAGCAGGAGGATCCACTGTCAGCTCGGGGTTCTTCGGCAAGGTGTATTGGGTTACGGTGCCATCGCTCGTTTTGATGGAATACGTGTTGAGCACCCCCAAGAAGACACCTCCCAAATCCTCGACAGCGCCGTTCTCACAGCCATCTGGGCAAGCTGACCCTGCCGATGAATCGGATGAGTTCGACGTGATCTGGTTGGTCATTGTGATGGTCAACCGGACGGAGTCACCTACACCATTGGATGACTTACAGTCGTTCTCGCACCAATTCCACTGGCTCATCAGCACGTTGAACTTCACAGTGCCAGCAACAATGGCGGGGTAGATGTATGACCCGTCTGGGTTCTCAAATTGGAGAATCGCATCTTCCATGAAGATGATGGACTCAATCTCAAGCTTGGAGTCAACGGCGGCGTTGCCACCACCCAAGTAGCTGGTGAAGGCTACCTATAGGGGATGGATCAAAGCCTACGTATGAACTAATTACCACGCTTTGGGGGGGATGAACTCCCATAAATATCAGGTATTTTGGAATGAACGGAAGGTACCTGGGTTTTGACCCATGACCACCTTTGTGACGCTGTAGTCCTTTGGTGTGGCAGCTGTTCCGTTGTCTCCTGCGCTTGAGACACCTGCAATGGTGCTGGCCACAGGGCTGCCGAAGGTAAAACTTTGGGTGGCAAAGCTGTTGAAGGAATGCTTCTCATTGCCTCCTCCACCCAGCGCGGTTCCATCACTGGCTAGCTCCTGAAGCATCGACATCTCAATCTGGACCCGATCTGGTGCAGATCCAATAGGCTCACTGGTGGCAAAAGTCATTTTGCCACTTTGCCCTTTGCAGGGTTGTTATTTTCGATAACCAACACTTTTGTTATATGTTTTCTTCTTCGATTACAACATTGCCCAAAAACGATCAAAAACGAGTTTTCACAAGCTGTTTAGGGTGGCTCACCACTTAGCCATGCTTCAAGGTCGTGCTCAGGTGCTCTTTTCAATGCACTGAGGCTCTATATATGCCTAATATATGCCCTATAAAACCTGCGCTGTGGGACACCAGCATACTCTCCGGTTATTTAACATAGCCATGGAAAATGACCCATTTATAGATGATTTTTCCATTATATAAAACCTCCATTTTATACAGGATTTTCCATGGCAAACTGTTAGTCATAACCAAATGGTAATTCTTTATTTTTGGGAAATTGGCGGGCCTTGGATCTTCATGAAAATGCCACCACCGCTGATGCTCTGATCCGCCACCGCCAGGCAAGCCACACACATCAACATCACCAAACGCCACATGGCTCACACGAACGCAATGAAAAAGTTCAAAATCAGCTCAACTTGTGCTTCAAAACGTTGGGTCAGCCCTGACCCTTGAGCCTTGAGCCCCAGCATTCCACAAAATGCCGAGAATGGCCCATCTTTGGTGAAAACTATGTCATAAGACCGTGGAAAAGGTGATGTAACTTGGTTGAACGTTGATAGATCAGATAGACAAGCAATTCTTCACTAGTTTGGTAGGATCTTATAGGATCTTACTGTTCTATCTCTTTTGGGCTCCAAAAAAAAACATGTTTTCTGACCAAGCGGCTGTTGTTCCTTCACCGCGAAGCGTGACGAGACGATCATGATGGGCAAATTAAACCTGGTGAATTCTCCCAGAACCAATGAAACGTTCGAATTGAACGTGAAACTCGAAACATCATATATATATATATATATATATCTGTGTGTGTAGGTCAATATTATATATACATATATAATATATATATAATATATATATACATATTATAATATATACATATGTCTTATAGTAGACCTAAGCCTGTTTTTTTTCCTCCGGGTGTGGTTATATTTGGCTATATTTGGTTATATGATATGTTGATTTTCATGGGTGCATCATTTGGGTTTGTGATCCCTAAAGTGAGGCATCTCACCTGGCGATCCTTCACTGGTGGAGGAGAATCACATCAAACGCATTTGTGGTTCAACACCATCCAGCCCTTGAGGCATCCACTTTAGACCAGTATTCAGTATTCATTTTTGCCCATTTTGCTTGGTGAATCTTGGTGAGTACTGCAGATTTCTGTACATCACGTTAGCATACGTTAGCCATTTTTCACATCTTCTTCACCCAGGACAGTCCGACCCATTGCCGAGCGGCATGACATTTGGGATCACGCCCAAGGCCAACGTCACCTAGGATGATGGGTATACCATGGTATACCATGGCCAACATCACCACACGTCTGGTGGACGATTCGATTTCTTGTGGATTCTGGGCCAGTGGGGCATGGTGGGGCCCTGGGACGATCGTCTAGGCATCCGGAGATATTCTGAAGGGACAGGGTCTTCTCCATGCCATCCCATGCCATTGTTTGTTGGGACAATGACAGTCAGGTGGTCACCTCTCTCTGCGGCTTCCTGGGTCAACCATCTGAGAATTTCTTTCTGACCAACCCAACTGGAAATCCAAATCACGCCATCTCAAGCTGAACAACGCATCCACAACGCATCCACAACCTGTCCACCACCAAGGTCACCAAACATAATTAACCCAACTTGGTATAGTATAATGGACCTATATACTTTATTATAGGTATATAATATATACATATATATATATAACTTGCTGTGTGGCAATGCTTTGCCATGGCACCAGCAGGTACAAGAAGCGGCCAATCAGATCCCCCACCGTCCACCACACAAGTTGTGGCACCTCAAGGGCGTCCAGGAATGGTCCAAAACCACAGGAGGGCCCAACGACGAAGGCATCTGAAATCTGAACCAACTTGGCATATGACAAGTTTGGGTACCCTCTGGTAAACTAACATAGCTATGGAAAATCACCATTTTTGATGGTCAATAGCTATGTTAAATTACCAGAAGGTAATGCCACCACCGCTGCCACCACTTGTCAAGGAGGAACCCAATCCCGAGCAGAGAATTCGGAAAATCACATCACATGCGCATGAGGATACGTTGCTCTGCCAAAACATCACCTCTTAGGAGTTTGAGCCTCCTCTCAGATCTCTCAGGGCCGGGGTAAAAAGCTAGGCTTCATTACCCATAGGATCCATGGTGCTATATATGGTAACATGGATCCCATCAATATAGCCCCTTTATGTTAGCATATATATACCAGCACCATGGATCCGTCATGGGTTATGGTTCATTGTCATCTCTGATCCAATGACTTCGCGGCCTGGTGGTCTCTGATGCCCAGCTTTTTCAGAGTCCGCATGTACCTTGGACCAGACCAGACTTGGGACCATGGGACCATGCCGACAGGCTCGGCGAGTCGGCCAAGAAGAAAACCGCCCCGGTGTCCCAAAATTCTCAGTGCTTTTAGGGCAAAATGATGATCAACCATTTTGGATTTGAGGTTCAATATCATCAATATTGTGCCATATTGTGCCAAACCCACTTGAAACCTAAGCATCCAGGATCCATGATCCATGTTTCACAAATTGGAATATTCGAAATTGGTTCATCCACCACATTGGCCGTTTTTGTTGGTGGTATTTTTGCCCGCCAGCGTCATGGCCAGCTGCTCTTCGAGCTCTGTTCGCATCTCCTCTGGCACCGCTGGAAGCTGATGGCATTCTAAGCAGTGATAGCAGGATTCGGTCCTTCATCCAGATATATCCAGATTTTCTGTACAGTAGGTACGAGTTGGTGGTACTCCACAGTTCCCCCCCCAAAAAAAAAACTAGTTCGATATATCTGCTACGAATCCAGTCATTTGTCGCCTACGAATCGGCACCACCTTGCAACAAGCCAATGTTTGGGATGCTATAGGCTATATTCGGCTATATATACCAATACTTACAGTCTACAGTAGCCAATATTATTCCCATTGTTGATTGTTCTGTTAAATATTGTGAAATCCCATTCAAATCCCACAAGGTCGTCCATCTTCCGGTCCCATTTTAATGGTGTTAAGTCCCCATTCGAACATCGAAAAAAACCCTGCCCTTCAACAGCTCTCCTGAAACTCTCTGAGTTCCTCCTCCTTGAGCGGCTCCTGGTTTTCACCCGCCTGATCGGTTTGCTCCAACCTAGCACAGTGGACAATGGTGGAAGGAGAAAAAAGACACAACAAAAAATGCAGAGCGTTTTGAACGTGGCAAATGAGGAGAGTTCAACCAAAAGACCAAGAAAACCCTTGGAGTTCAAGCAAACATGAGGAGAACCACTAAAGCCAAAATTGGGGGTTCAACGACCCACATGAGAGAACCAACAAATATGTGGATTCAACCTGCAAAAATAGGGATCTCACCAACAATTTTGGAGTTGAGTGGTTGCTGGCACCTTAGATGCAACCTACAGTAGCGTTCAAAGTTGGGCCTTGGTTCAATGGAATGGTCCACCTTCACTTGTGGATGATTTTGCTTCTGAATATGGGACACTTTCACCAGGAGGATCCAGTGAGGTCATAGCTCATCGAAACCATGGATGTTAAGTTGGTGAAGTTGGGGGCCTGTCCCACAAATATCCGTGATTCGCCACATAAATTGTTGGAAACAATGGCGATTTTTAGTTGATTATTAGTTTGTTTGTTGATTAATCTTGTTGGTTATGTGTCCCTCTATCATCAAATGTCCAATTCGCCACCATGTTTCTTGGTGAAATCCTCATCTCGCTTGGGTTTTTTTCATCCCTAACCTGATTGGTGGTTGAGCCACCCCTCTGAAAAATATGAGTTCGTTGGGATTATGACATTCCCAACTGAATGGGAAAATACAATTCATGTTCCAAACCACCAACCAGCAAAAAAATTGACTACCCCCGAGAAACCATGGTGAAAAGGAGGGATGGAATCACGTATTTGAGACCATGGATGTTTGAAATGAACCGGGGATGGGATCATATACCTGTAGTTGGTTAACAGGATTCCCCGGATTTTCTTGTGACAATCCCGAATACTGTAATTGTTTAGTTAATCCTATGTGCTTAAAAATAATCATACCTCAGTTAGATGGAATATCCCTAGCTCTATGTGGCTTAAAAACCACGGATCGTCACTAGTACCCCACAAAAAAAAGGGGGATGTTCATTGGGTTTACCACATGTAAGTGGGGTTTATGCGACGTTTGTTTTGTCGTATAGTATGGTGTAGTATGGTGTGGTGAATTAAAGATCACCTCTCTCTCTATATATATAGTGTAATATACCCTATTTGTAATTTGTAATTGTAGCTCGCCTCCACGTAATTCATTATGTCGAGTAAGATCATGGTGGATATTTACAAATCACTATATAATTCTATATCATCCAGTAGTCAACCTCTAGAATTGCAGTGAACAAAAAATATCGGGCAAATAATTGTATATTCTACATAACCTCTGTTCATATATAGCATGTAAATGCATGTAAGAACTAGATGTGATTCTATAGGTTGTAGATTGTAGTTTCATTGATTCTACCCATCATCCACTTATATACAATATTCCCATCCATGACATAACACCATGTCACATCCCCACATCACCATGTCACCATTGATCAAACGGATGTAGTACAATATTCCCACCCATTATATACATAATGCCAATCATATTCCTACATCCAGTGGATGGGAATATGTAATCATTATTAATCATTCTCATCTCCATGGTGATCCATTACATACTTGTAGACCACTTGTAACATCCACTACCTAACTTATGTACTTGGGACATCTTAGGACATTGGCTAACATCATGGTGTAGCCATTACCTATCACTCCCATCCGCTTACCCTCTGGTAATTTGTTACATAGCTATTGAGAAATGGCCATTTAGTTCGTTGATTTACCCGTCAAAAATCTACGTATATTTTCCAGAGTTGTTTGATAACCCCCACCTTAAGGGTCCCCAGAGTGGTCCCCCACCTACATTAATACAAGTATTAACCCAAGGGTCCTTACTTCTTCAGGGTACCTCTATTAATTTGTTCGGCGGCACTTCCCCCCACCTAGATGTAATAAATGGTGATCTTCCCACCACCTAAATTAATTTCAGGCAAAATTATTCAAGAGTGGGGGAACTACCATTTCTTCTTGGGTTAGGCAAACCCCAATAATTTCTTCTAATTAATTGGGGTGTGGTTAGCAAAATTATTCGAGGTAGGGTGAAGGTATCCAAAGTTTCAAGAACATATGGCCTCCAATTAGGCCAGCCAAGCCCACACGCATGATTCAACACGTCCAGCAAAAGCCGAAGGAGGCACTGTATGCAAGAAATTAAGGCAGTCTCATCGGATTCAAACCATGGGGCCCCAAACATTCCCAAACCAGTACACCCACCCCCAAATTAATTTTACGCGTGGCCACGCGAACTGGGAAAAAGGAAAAGCTTTATTGGCGCAAAAAGAAATGGATTGCGTGTTTATTTATGTGTGATGGTTTTTACTGGGTGTTCAATTCTCATTGCACGCAATCAAGAAGATTCTGTTCCAAACGCATCTTCTTACTTGTAAATGCCACCCAGTTAGATTTAGCGTCAGTACTACAATCATTGGGTCCCGTACTAGTACACCCACCCCAAATTAATTTTACGCGTGGCCACGCGAGCTGGGAAAAGGGAAAAGCTTTATTGGCGCAAAAAGAAATGGATTGCGTGTTTATTTATGTGTGATGGTTTTTACTGGGTTTTCAATTCTCATTGCGCACAATCAAGAAGATTCTGTTCCAAACGCATCTTCTTACTTGTAAATGCCACCCAGTTAGATTTAGTATGTCATTACAACTATTGAGTCCTGTACTAGTACACCCACCCCCAAATTAATTTTTATGCGTGTCCACGCAAGCTGGGAGGGAGGAAAACAATGGTTGGTGATATGAGAAATAAATTGCAGGTTTCTTTGTTCGCAATGGTTTTAAAAAGCTTTCAAAATCATGTGCAAAACAATCAATTAAGATTCTTTTCCAAACGCATTTTCTTCCTTGTAAATGCCACCCAGGTAGATTTAGCAACATTAATAATCCAAGTTCGATTGAGCTGGCATGAGCTGTTTGACGAAACATTGCCAAATTAATTCGGGGTGGCCCCACTCTCATTCTCAAGCATTCAGACTAATTTATTTTGGGTACCCCTAACTTAAATTAATCCTCGAATAATATAGAGTTGTCGAAAAAAACCACCCAAATCAAAATTAACTGAAAAAAATAATTGGATAACCACCGGTCCACCTGGATTCATTTTTTAAGGTAGGGGTTATGTATTTTTGTATGCTTACCAGAGGGTATATCAACATGTTCATCATCATGAAGCACCATCATCAACCATTAAAAAACCACTAAATCCCCAGTTCTCATTAACCAAATTAGAGTGCGTTTTTTTTTAAAAAAAAATCACCATGATTTAACCATTAGTTAAGTGGAATATCCCCAGTTCCAAGTTCGCCCTTCGGATCCCCAGTGGCTCGTGCGTTGGCGTCAGCATCGAGGCATCGGCGCCCGCCCGCTCGGCGAGGCGCAGGATGCGGTGCACGCCCACCGCGAAGCGACGGTTCAGATCCATGGCCTCCGTAAGGGACGCCACGATACGCCACGGGACCCGTGACACCCGGAAAAAACGGGAAAAAACGAGGGGTCAAAGCCGGGCAAAACATAGCGAAAATGACGAAAACCATAGGAAAAAACGGACAAATTGCAAAACATGATGACAACCCGTGGGGTTTTACCAGTAGAATGTGATGCTTTTATGGACTACGTGGCTTTCACCAAAAGAACGTGGATTTCTCCAGGAAGAAAGAGGGGTTCATCAACAAGCCTGTATGGATTTCACTGATTTCACCAAGCTTTAAAGAATGGGGTGGAAGTTGGGAATGTGCATGGAAAGATGTAATGTCGATTTCACGAAAATGAAACAAACCATATCGAATACACCATTTCATAACCATATCCACTGAGGTTCTGGGTTTCGGTCAACATGATTTAAAGGAACCACGAACCTTATAACCTTGGTCATTCTCAAGTCACTATTCGTGCGATCTTGCCTGTTGGACATGGGTATGGATATGGATCAAAACCACCCACCTTCAAAAAACGGATGCTTCAATACAAACAAACCGACAATAATGCGGATTATACACATATATCATATATATATATATATATTGATTGCAGCTTATCGGGATTGTAATCCGATGGCTATACAGGTATACCTTACCCATAAAATAACTCCAACCTTAGCCCCAAGTAGAGCAAATTCCAGTAAATCCGCATTCTGATCATTATATTATTCACATTAATGTCAACCCCGGATTAATAAACCATGGTTTATTAATTACGGGGGTACTCCTCCAATAGTCATAATCTAATACTTAAATGGTACCCTCCCAATTAAACAGCATAGGGGTTTATTAATCCAGGGTTGACATTAAACCCCGGTTTGATGGTTAAGCAACCCTTTTGGCTGCTTGAACCATGTTGAATCCATATTTGTCATGGTTAAGTCCAGGATGTTTGATGGTTGTATGCCCTCCGGTTATTTCACATAGCTATGGGAAAATGGTCCATTAGATGAAAAGACCTGGTGCCTTACCAAAAAATAAAAATAAAGAGTGCCCATAGCAAACCGGTAACTAACCAGAGGGTAAACCCACCATTTCCATCCGTGTTCCATTCATTTCCTGTCAACCCTGGCCTTTGAAGGGCTCAGTTTGAGACCCTCCTTCACCCACAAGCGACGCACCTGTGCTTTCCATGCATGGTTTGGTGGGGGGGTGTCACCAGGACACGTTGGGGTTGGATCAATTACTTTCCAACGGGAACTATTTTGGATGTTATTGGAACATATACGGGAATAAATCCAGACATAGCGACATAATTTTCACCGTCGTGTGGCGCATGAAAAGCTGAACAATTTATTAGCCAGTTACGGGTTCCACAGTTGCACCATGTTCCAGATGCTTCAGGGTTGCTCCAAACACCCCTGTTCCTGTTAGGGGCCAATTGAGCTTTGAAAAAATCTGTAAAGTGCCACATCAGCTCAATTTAAAAGGTCGGTAAAGCCTCTCAAACTTGAGTCGAAAGTGAAACATACAGAAGGAATCAAAAGACTAGCTCATTATTTTTCAAAAATCCGAAAAAATGATGTAAAATGATCCATTTTCCCTGAGTCAGAGGCTATCATTGACGTCATTTCGCTATGACTTGGAGCAGCGTTTCGGTGTTTCGACCAACCGGGGGCGCCATGAAGATCTGCTGCAGCGTCTTGTAATCCTCTGTAGGGATGATCACCTCTGAATGGGCGGTCTCCAGGATCCATTCACAAATGTTGCAGTGCAGTATTGAAATTTACCACTGGTGAAATGTAGTCATATTAATACATATGTCATATATAATATATATACAATTATATATATGCTGATGTTATTAGTTATTAATGTAAGGAAATAGATCAACAAGATTAAACGAAAAATATTGTCCAACAGTCTAGCCTTCAGGCATACTATTTAAGGAACGAAACAACTGAACTACACAACTTTGGGATTGTGAAGGATGGTTCTTTTTCAAAAGTTGTCCCGACTTTTGAGTCTACCACAGTTTGACTCCCGGCCGTCCGACTTTCTGGCTTGCATGTTTTGGTGGGAGTCCAGACTTCCAAAACTCTGCCACAAAACGAGGCCATCGCCGTCCCAAGAGGTACCTTTATCTTGGGTGATCAAATTGATAGTTCCAAGTGTTTTACTACATATCACAACCTTTCAAGCTTGGGAAGGAAAAACAAAGACCCTCCAACCATCACAGTTTCCCTGTGGTTAATGGCCCCAAAAGTGCATAAATGTAAAATATTGAACTACACTGACTATACCCGTTCCCGTTTATTTTATAGTACATGTGAGTGATTTAGGAATGGAATGTTATTCAAAACTACTGAACTCATGTCCACGCTCAGACTCTCAGTATTTTTAATCTGTATACATCACCATTTGGGTATGTCAATGGGACATGCCCATTGAAAATTAAATACACTATGCAATGGACTACAATATTCATATATATATATATATAAATATACCCTCTGGTTATTTAACATAGCCATGGAAAGATCCACCATTTTTAAGTTCGGTAAACCATTTATTTCTATAGGCCATCTATACCATGGCTATGTTAGTCATAACCAAATGGTGTATATATATATGGGTAAATTATAATATTTCACTAACCTGAATAGTTCGGCCATTTGGGGATGATTTCCCTTATTGACCATGATTCCAGTGAGGGAGAACAGTGAGGTCGTTATAATTTACCCATATATAGATATATATATATATAGATATATTTACATAT
>Ga0126342_10020114_pt1 | contig 11257 bp, 8 predicted proteins | sample Cyp1metagenome_FD_92528 | JGI IMG/M metagenome (GOLD analysis project Ga0126342, IMG submission 92528) | Coral microbial communities from Lord Howe Island, Old Settlement Bay, Australia - Cyphastrea 1 metagenome | ecosystem: Host-associated > Invertebrates > Cnidaria > Coral ...
ACACAAGCCTGTGCTGGTGAAAATGTGAAAAATATACAAACATAGTACAGGATGAAAGGAACAGATGTGGATAGGGGATTTGTATCAAAGCCCAAACGAGCAAGGACTGGTGGAAATCTCACAATCTGGGCTGGAGCAATGGGCTTTTGTCGAATCATCCAGTTTTCCATGGAATTGAATTATAGCGACCACCAATTCCACTATTGTCGTCTCCTCCAGATGTGATAACACTATGGATGAATCAATGGTGTATTTTCCATTCCAAGTGGGGATAGAATGGACATATATATCGGCTACTATTTTGCTACTTGGGCCAGGGATGGTAAGCGGCTTTTTTTCGATCTGTGGCTTGTGAAATCGAGATCATCCGATCGGGATCGATCGATCATGATCTTTCTGGCTGTTAAGCGGTAAAACAGACAGCATTTGACAAGAAAATGCACCCAGATTCTGAACTAGAAGCATTGTTGGTTAATCTTAGATTCTGGGAACACCAACACCTGTAAATTCAATCAGCAATGGGAATTAATACTTTAAACGACAATCATCTGGCTGACTTGTAGGAATGTACCAAGCTGAAACAAGTTCTGGAGAGATTCCCTCACTTGCCATGAGAATCTAGTTGACTATATTGCGGCTGAGCCTGCCACAAATAATCATGTTTCACCATAGCTAGAATTCACCACGAAACCTACCCTCTGGTAAACTAACATAGCTATTGAACATGGCCATTTATAGTTGATTTACCCATTAAAAACATAATTTTCCATAGTTATGTAAACGTTTGCCAGAGGGTACATATCCCAATATATCCCAAGATATCCCAATATATCCCAATATCTATCGTTTCCCTATCATTTCCCAATATATCTAGGGATTTCCCTATCATTTACCCAAGCTACAAAAGCAACTTTTAAAACCAAATCAGCCACGGAATGATTAGTAGGGAATTTTCGGGAATGATCCCAGTCATCACTAGTAATCATACCAGCAACCCCATTCCCAACCCATCCGGCAACCCTACGTATAGCACGCACCAGTAAGAAAAGCCATAGCTATTTTTTACATGGCCATTCACTTCGTACACAGTAAGTACAAAAGCTATAGAAAATCACCATTTTGTAGCCACAAGATGGGGCCCCCAGTCGATAGCGTGCACAGTTGGTTTATAAGTGGCTGAATTTTATGGTTTTTGGTAGATATAACGAACTAGTTTTCATGGGGATTATCATGGTTTATAAACCAACAAACACCACTAGGTGGGCCCCATCCTATAGGTAAAGCATCTATTTCTATGGGCCATGGCTTCCAAAAAAACACATCACCGATGCCGAAAAGCCCATGGTGCAGCCATCCTGCCGCGTCGATCAAAGCCGCGTGCCTCAAATTTCCGTGACCTCGCTGAGTTCTGCTTGAGCCTTCGCTCCTTGGTGCACCGTAAAAACTGAGGGAACCTCCCCCCCCAACAAACAGGGTGATAGTAATGAATTGGATTATATTCATGATAGTATCTGGTTGGTGGTGCAATAACCATCTTGAAAAATATGAGTTCGTCAATGGGAAGGATGACATCCCATATATTATGGAAAATAAAAAATGGTTGAAACCACCAACCAGGTATATTAATGATATTTCTCAACCTATTAATTATAGATTGGTTAATGTAATATGATAGTTTAATATATGGTAGTTATCCTAGTTGATAGTAATCAATGATAATGGTTAATAGTAATTATGGTTGATTATGATGTCAGAACCATCATTGATTATAATGGTTGATAGTAATGTGATAGAAAATTGTAGTAATATGTAGTTATAATCGTACTAAACTGTGGACCTGTGGATAATGTTTGTGGAAGGCAGGGTAGATGAAAAGGCAGCACACCATTATCTCACTCAGAGATAGATTACATTCAATATGTTGAACATTCCACAACGAAGTAGCTGTTGTTTTAAGCAACCACACATTGGGTTTGATCATCAATATATTGGATTTTGCCTTGATGAATGGGATGGAGCTTTTATGCGAGGGCAATCACTGACAATAATTGAGATTCAAGTACCCTTAATGTCAACCCCGGATTAATAAACCATGGTTTATTAATTAGGGGGGTATTCCCCCAATAGTCATGATTTGATACTTAAATTGTACCTTCCCAATTAAACAACCTAGGGGTTTATTAATCCAGGGTTGACATTAGATAGAACATGGAGCAGCATCATTGGGTGATTCCTGGTAAATCCTCGGCATTCTCGAGCTGAATCCCGTTCTTCAGAATGAACGTCGTCATGTCGAGAGTATTAGGAACAGCAAGAAGCGTGAGACCCCATTCCACAAGAATCAAGTCCTTCAAATAAACGTCATCTAGCCCATATGCTCTATGGTGCTATTTACCAACATTTGCCCTAAAACTCACCCAGTTTTGTACGTAAAATGGTAAATATACCATACATGGAGCTATTTACCAACATTTGCCCTTGGAACACAATCACGCAGTTTTGTAGGTTTTTACATACCAGCACCATGGTTCGCATATGGCTAGAGCAGCGTCGCCTCATCTTCTCAAAGAGTTCACTGAGCCCCAAAAAAAAACAGCAAACCAGCTGGATCAAGAACTTATTCGTAGATCCAGAACTTACCCTCTGGTTAACGTTTACATAACGAACTGGACAATCACCAGTTTTTATGGCTAAATCAACTATAAATCATCCATTTTCCATAGCGAAGCCCCAATGGCGCAAAACAACATCAGATTGCCCCAAATGGCCGATATCCGGGAAAGTCACAGCAAGATGTGGTGCCAAATCCTGGTTGGTTTCAACCTTTTTTTAAAGGTAGAGAACTCCATATTTTTTGCTGGGATAAAGCAATAAAAATTGCATTCAATTAGACATAAATATGGAAAATGATTGGTTTTAAGCCATAAATACCCACATATATAGGTTTGTCTGAAGCTAGAGCACCCTTAAAAAATGTTCGGTACTCCATAGCAATTTCTTTCTTGTTTATAGATCATTTCCAGACACATTCATATGATGTTGTAAATCTCATACCATCTGGTTATTTAACATAGCCATGGTATAGATGGCCCATTTATAGATGGTTTACCTATTAAAAATGGTGATTTTCCATGGCAAACTGTTAGTCATAACCAGATGGTAATATCCAATAAACCAATGAATGACATCCAGTTACAAGAATAGTGGGTTTTGACCCATCAATACAAATCTCTATATAAGTATATTTACCATACCCACACGAATGACAGAACAGTTATTTACCATTCTTCTAGTAGGATTTCGCTGTTCTCTCTTCTAAAAATGGATTTTCTTTACCGTCCCATCATTCAGTTTATTTTTCATCATCTAATTATGGTTTGTTTTCTATCTTCTAATGATTCTAATGCTGTTTCCACCCATAAATACCCACCTGGTTGGTGGTGTACCTACCCCTCTGAAAAATATGAGTTTGTCAGTTGGGATGATGACATTCCCAACTGAATGGAAGGTCATAACATTCCATGGTTCCAGTCACCACCAACCAGAATAGGCTATAACCACATTTACTAGTCATGTTATCCCAATACTTGTATCATGTTCTATCATTTCCCAGTATATGGAAAACCACCAATCAGTAAATACATCAACCAAACATCTAGTCTTCACCCTTTCCCAACAGGGTTCCAGTCACCACCAGCCACCAACCAGCCACCAAAACCATGACGTCCAAGGCTCTCAGCAGCCGCCGTAGCTCCAAATTCATCGGCTCGGTGAAGGCCACCGTTGCAGCACGCTGCAGCGCCTGACACATTTCCACCATCGTTGGGGACCTATAGTAACCAATAGAAACATGTTGATTTCAGCAATAAGATTTATGTTAGATAAGTGGAACTATGGTTGATTAGGGGGATTAACTCATAACTTGTCTAACACAGAATTTAAAACTGATTTAGATACGTGGAACATAACTCCAAGAACTATGGTTGATTAGGGGGATTAATATGATGATATATCTATAGTAAATAACTGGAGGGGGGCACCACCTTGTATGTGCTATGGGATGGAAATATTGGATTATAAACAGCAACATTAAAAGTCAACTATCCAAACACATGTATATACATACGTATGTATATATATATATATATCATATATCATGGGAAGTAAACTAACCATTGGATTATAACCAATGAGTATTAATGTGCCATATGGGGGACTTATTGCAATTCCTCGCAGAGTTCCTGGGATGTAGCAGGTGTTTTACAGGCGCTGAGTGTTTCTCAAGGTTGGTGACACCCCATTATTTTTTTTGAAATCAGCCAGCTTTTCCCATGATTTTACACAGTTTTCAGCAGTTTTCCCATGTTTGTTTTTTTTCATGACACAGTTTTCGATTTTGGGGAAACCCCCATGTTAAGAAACCATCGTTCATGATTTAGGCGCCGGGCAGTTCTTTCGCTCCACGTTCTGTTGTCCCAGTGCTGCTACGTTGGTTTACAAACGTCTTCTTTCACGGTGCTTCGCCGCTCAAAGATGGTCTCGGCAGAGCTATCATCCCCCGTTGAACACCAAAGGACGTTGCAATCTCAGACATACGTTGCTGAAGGCTGGCGAAGTTCTCATCAAAAATGACAAACAGAAAAGTCTTGATCTAAGTCGGTGACTAGCCCCTAATAGATACAGTATATGTATATATATATATATATAAATATTATATGTATATATATATATACACCATCATATAACCCCCTAATCAACCGTAATTCTTGGAGTTAAACGTTCACCCCCGGCTAGCATCAATCAGCTTTGTTTTTCCTATTCAACTTCGCCCACTCCGTATGTTTTTCCCATAAAAAACAGCTCGATGTCCTCTTGGGAAATGTTGGGTTTTCCCCTTTGATCAATCAGTGGGGAATCTCATAGCCATCTCTTTGATGCTAGGGGTTGCCTACCATCTAACCTGGGTAAATTATGATAATTCACTAACCTGAATTAAGGCCTTCTTTCACATTGTTTCCGGGCCCCACCCCCGCCGACGGCACAAGGAAGAGCCCATGTCTCTGTGCGCTCCCATGTTGGAAGGCAATGTCCTTAGTGAAACTGCCTACGAAGTCGGACACGGCGCATGGCCAATCTCACCCTTCTCTGTATTTCGCCCCAGCAATTTGATCTCATCTCCAAGTCCTCAGGCCATGCCTCAACACTGGAGTCCAAACACAAATCAGGGAGTTTGTTCAAGTCATTGCCCTTCTGAGTGAGAAAACTGTTGATGGTCCAAAAAAGTTCCTTTTGCATGGCCATTTTCGGCCTTACGGTCAAACCAGTGGTAAAGGCAGAGTAGCGCTGAATGTACAACGCCCGGACTTTCCCCATCGTACAATGTTCTGGAATGATTTTTTTCACAAGCAGCCCTTGAAGTTGGACAAATATGGCATATGCCGTGGTCGCCTGTTCAGAAAGTGTTATCTGCAGTGATTCAATATCTTCCGGAGCAGTTGCTTGAAAGAGAAAATCTTGGTCACCCCTGCGACGTCGCACTGGTAGGAATTGTCCCTGTTGGAGCACCAACAAATAGCAACTTCAACCCAAGACAGACTCGGATCATCTTGCACTTTCTCTTGTGGCCATTGGCAGGACTGTAGCCATTCTAAAATATCAAATGCCCATTGCTGCCCCCAGCCAAAAAAAATAAGTTCATCACATCCTAGGTCCTGGTCAGGTATCCACACGTTGCAAACGTTCCATTCACAAAGCAGAGACTGTATATCCACAACCATCCCAACCGTCTGTTCGTCTGCGTTTGTTTCGGTAACCCTGGCTCTTGCAGCTTGCAGATCAAGGTTCATCAGGTAATATTGCATCACCAAATTTTTCTGGTTACACAAATCAGCATGAAACTCTTGCAATTGTGCAACAACTTCCGGAAGGTGTTTTTCACAGGCTGTCGTTGCAGCGGCATCCGCAACTTGGTTACCTATGGCTCTGTACCTCTGCAGCAAGTCTGGAATGGCATGAATACTTTGGTGTGCTTTAATTTTAGTAACTCGTTTGGAGGGACTGCGACAAAGAAAGATCCTACGGAGGAGGTCAAAATCGTCATGTAATGCAATGTCCTCGATTGACTCACATGTTTGGCACAAGTTGACACAGTGGAGCGCAAATGCACTATCGGTAAAGACTTCAAAGGCCAAAAAGTTCTCAAACAGGACCATGATGGCAGAAAGTTCAGCACGGTGAATATACTGCCTGCCCCGTGTTCTTCCAACTACCAGTGTTTGCAAAGTGTAAGGCTTGATACCAGTTGTACAATAGCTAAGCGCAAGGTGTCTACGTTGTGAATCATTGGTACACAAGTCTGCTACTATCGAGAAAGCAGAAAAACACGTTGACGGTGACCCTGGAAAAAACAACTGCCATCTGTATAGAAGGTTAAGTCAGTACTGGCGCAAGGCACGAGGATTTCCTTCATTTCTTGTGTGATAATTACCTCCGGCATGGCGTGCCAGAGTGCATCCAGGAATTCGTACTGTGGATGCATGTGCACCACAGGCAATTCATGAAGGTCAGGCAGTGTTTCAGTGATACATCGCACAGACTCACTGTATGGGTGTCTGGCTTCTTGAAATGCTACACAGCTAAATGCCCTATGGAACCGGCTATCTTCTTCTTGGTTGCAAAATTGGCAGTTGACGTCAACGTCCGTCCAATGAGCTTTTTGTCGATTGGTCTGGAATGCTCCTGCAATTTCTCGGAGCACAAGTAACTGCTGCTTTGGCTTCAATTTGCTCAGAAGTCTGGCTGTTTCCTCTTTGTCAATTGGTGGTAGTTTGAAGAGTTTGGTTCTTTGTGTTTCGAAAAGAAGAAGTTTGTCTTGCCAAGCCCACTGAATATATCTGTGCAGGTCCTTGTATGGTGTCTCCAGCAAATTGCAAAAACGTAATGCATTAACCTGGATGTCTCCGTTTGGCGCACAGGTAAGGTCAAGCCTTCTCAGATATTCTCTTAGTGCACTTGCTGGTCCTTGTGTAAGACCTTGATGTTTACTAGGGCGGGAAACCAAATGGAGAAACTGTCTTCGAAACTCTTGATCTTCACGTCTAAGCAGCTTCCTTGCACATTTGACCGCATTGAGTACCGCAATAACATTGGGGTCAAGGTCCTTGGTAGAGACACAATGTACAAACAGGCTGGAGCTCATTGTGTGCACACTTTCACCAACCAAGGCATCAGCTATTGCTGTGCGAAGATTATTGAGTGGCTTCTGTCCAATTGTCAAAAGTTCCCCACCATACATCGCAAGTGGCAAAATGGCTGTTCTTATCAAGTGGACCTTAAGAGGAAGTGGCCAGGTGCTATGTTTGACAACTTCAAGTCTACGTTTTGCGTTCTCAAACCTTTCATGCATAATACCAAGCTTGGCAGTTCCATGATATGTCATCTGACAACCCAAGTCAGTCGCAGTAAGTTTAACCGGGATAACCTCAATGGGTACCTGTTGTTGCAACAACGTTTGGAGTACAGCAGTGCCCGTCGTTCCCGTTGACCAGAACCATGTCTTATTCCAGGAAATAGCTAGCCCCATCCAGTCAACAAATTTGCATGTCTGTTGTATTGGGAATGAAGACAACTGTTGATCAGGCATCCAAACGCTCCAATTGTCTGCGTACGCAAGTTGCTCTGTGTGTATTGCCGTTGTGCTAAGCAAACGACACCACGTTTCTGCAACACAAAGGATGGCGGTGACTGACCATGAGTCCCCTTCAGGACACCCACAGGTTGTGGGGGCAGGTGTGCTTACCATGTTTGCAACATCCCAGAATCTGCGGATTCCATCAATAGAACGTGCCCACTTATCAACCAGTCTCTTTGGAATGCCACAGGCCAACATCAAACTGCTAACTTTAGATCTTCGCAGTAGATTAAAGCATTTGAGCAAATCAAGTGTTACCCCAGTGGCATGTTCATTTTGCCCTCTTAATAGCTCTAGCTTGGCTTGCATGCTGTAGCTCGCATCATGTGCACCCCTTTTTGGCAAGAGTCCCGCAATAGCGGGTGACAGTGTCGTAGGCAACGTTTGCCACAAACCTTACCCCATAAACGGTAGATGGTGGATAGCACCGTGATTGGCCTACTATTTTCGGCAGATAATTTTTCCTTTTTTGGGATGGGTATAGTTCTTGCAAGCATTAAGTCCAAAGGAAAAAACTCAAGTCCATGTACGATATCAACCAGCATTTTCAGTAAAGGGTCAGGCAACATTTTCAGTTCTCGGAAGGTGAATCGAAGAGCTGTTGTTACATGTGACAAGGGCCTCTTTCCACTCAGACAAACTTGTTTCAAAGGCATCATCCATGGCAGGAAATTGCACGCTAGGCACCACAAAATGGTTTTGGAAATCCAAGCCATCGCTTTCATCCTGTCGCGTCCAATACGGTTGCCAAAAGGCATCAAGCTCGGCAAAAACTTCAGATTGGTGAAATGAGCAATAGCTTTGAACGATCGTGACCTCTTCCTGGTGTGGAGGAAGATCCTGTGTCATTGCTACCACCAAGTAGTGGTCACAAATTTTGGTAAGTTTGGCACATTTACCATCAACTTGTATTGGTGCAAACAGAGTAAACTTATTGGGATTGTGGACGAAGACATCAAACTGATTTGGTTCATCATTCGGTACTATCAACGCAAGTTCTTCAATTTGCTTTTCCAAATGTTGAAATGGTCGGAACTCATGCCTTCTGAGCGCAGCATAAAGATTTTTCTTATGGTTGTCCTGACACTCAATAACATGTCTCATTTCAAGTTTCTTTCTTTGGATGCGTGATTCATGATGGAGAACTCTCTGCAGTTCATGGCGCAAAATCTGCTCAGCGTCAAAAAGCCAAGGGACTCTGGGCAAGTCAACTGGTACTGGCATCAACTCTGGGACATATGCCGCCCACTGCGAAAAGAGCATTCCGTCAAAGTACCAATTAATGATTGCATTCCACTCTTGATGCAGACCAATTACGGTCCTGGTCCAAAGTTCCGAAGTCTGTGAAAGTTTCTCCATCCTCTTACGGAGAGAGGAGATCCTTCGCATCTGTTTGGTGAGCCTTTTGCTCTTATAGCTTCCGCATTCTTGGCTTGGTTCAAAGTCCCCTTGTCTAGCTTTGTTTTTCCCATTCAACTTCGCCCACTCCGTATGTTTTTCCCATAAAAAACAGCTCGATGTCCTCTTGGGAAATGTTGGGTTTTCCCCTTTGATCAACCGGTGGGGAATCCCATAACCATCTCTTTGATGCTAGGGGTTGCCTACCATCTAACCTGGGTAAATTATGATAATTCACTAACCTGAATTAAGGCCATTTGGGGATGATTTCCCTTACTAACTATGATTTCCAGTGAGGTCGCAGTGAGGTCGTTATAATTTACCCAGATCTAACAGCTATCACCAGAAAGCCATGATGTTCACCATATACTTATCCAATAGTCACTTAATTAATGTACATCAACCTGATTATATTTAGATTTCAAACATCAACCAACATCTAACAATAGCTATCACCAGAAAAGCTAGTTTCTCATTTTTTCCTAGTCACTTAAATACAATGGATTGGTTTAAGGGAAAATCCTAACCGGAAACCAAAGATTTTCTCATTAAATATGGGGTTTTCCGGTAAAAACAATCCCAATAAAACCAATCCATTGAAACTAACATTGGCTTCTATTGTTGATATTATAAATCTGATTGGTGGTTTGAACCCCTCTGAAAAATATGAAAGTCAGATGGGATGATTACTCCCAATAAATGGAAGCATATAATGAAAAATAAAATTCATGTTCCAAACCACCAACCAGCCACCAATACCAAATGGGAAGTGGTTACTTAAAATAGCTAGTGTACCAAACATATAGTTCACCAAGTTGATGTAAATACATCAGCCAAACATCTGGGCTTCACCCAGGTGGCCCCGCCTTGGCTACAGACTTCGCCAGTTGCTCCGCTTTCTCCTCCCGGGCCGTCCACAAGGCCAAGGGCAGGCCTCGGCCGACACGCGACAAAGGCAGATTCTCCGGCTTTGAAGGGGTTTTGAGTGGGTTTCATGTGGTTTTTCATCATCCCAAGGGCAATTTCTCACCACCAAGCTGTTTCAAAATCATCAAAATCGAAGAAGTGCTGAACTGCTTTTGGAGATTTCACTATAGATATTGGGGTTGGAAGAGGATATCGGATTTTAGCTGATGTAGAGCTTGACATTTATCAAGAAAATGCGGATTCAAACAAGAAAAGTATAGAAAAGTGGGAATTGAAACCTCAACAATGGGGGGATCGACAAGTCGATCCAAAGGGGAAAGAGCTGACTGTGTCCCCAGCCATCGAAATGGAGATCCGCGTGAGCCCATTTGGGTCTGAAAATACGGCACCCTTGAATTAGATGGTTTACCAACATGTTCCGACTAAAATGACCATTTAGCTACCCCATTTTCAGACCCAAGCATTTGGGGACATGTTCAAAATGAAGTGACTTAGATTTATCTCCAAAAAGACGGAAGAACAAAGCACCACATTGAAAGGAGAAGGCAGTTGGAATGCTCCTTTTGCTTAGTGAACATGTAGTACCCCAGAAATATTATGGGTAAATGATTATATTTCACTAACCTGAATTAATGCCATTTGGGGATGATTCCCCTTACTAACCATGATTCCAGTGAGGTCGCAGTGAGGTCGTTATAATTTACCCTAGAAATATGGCTCATCTATGCGAATGTCAACCTCGGATTCAGTAAAGCCTGGCTTGATTCGGGAGTTGTGCTCTTAAAATGAGGGATGCCACATTTAAGCGACACTTCAAGGAATAAATGATGGTTCTCATTAGTACCCTCTGGCAAACATAACTATGGAAAATCGCAATTTTTACCAGTAGTACCGCACAAGGCGGCGGCGGAAGTTTCAAAAATAGGAAACCTATAGGAGAGGTTGGTTGTTGTGAATCAGGGATGGCAGAGCGAAGCCACTCATGGATCGAAAGGTGATTGATCTCTCTCACTATTCTTTCTTTCTCTGACGATCTACCTACCTACCTATCTATCTATCTACCTATCTATCCATCTATCTATCGATCGATCTATCTATATATCTATATATCTATCTATCTCTCTCTCTCTCTCTCCCTCCTTCATCTGTCTAGCTGTCTACCTGTCTATCTGTCTATCTATCTATTTGTCTACCTGTCTATCTGTGGTGCAGTGTCATTGAGTGTAATGTAGTGTAGTGTAA
>Ga0126342_10020115_pt1 | contig 11257 bp, 18 predicted proteins | sample Cyp1metagenome_FD_92528 | JGI IMG/M metagenome (GOLD analysis project Ga0126342, IMG submission 92528) | Coral microbial communities from Lord Howe Island, Old Settlement Bay, Australia - Cyphastrea 1 metagenome | ecosystem: Host-associated > Invertebrates > Cnidaria > Coral ...
CGCCATTACATAAAATGGTGGTATACAACCCATTTTCAGGGATGGCTATGGATCAATGCCCATACATATCCTTTGTTAGGGGGATGAACATCCATAAGAACCAACTATTTTGATGTGAACGTCCGAAGGGGTGCAAGGTTTTGTTGACCCATCCCCATTTAGTTGATATTTAACAATCATTTAACTACCATTTTCCATAGAATCCAAATACTGTGTGTATATATATAATACAGATATACATATAGAGATATTAAACCCATTGAACCTATTAAAACCTATTAAAACCCATTTAAATACCACCATTCAACCGCCAGTAAATCCATCCCTAATCGCCGGCTCCGCAGATCCTGAAGAACCTTCGGCTGGAGAAGGCAGCGGATTGGGTATAGTCAGGAATTGAAACATAGAGTGGGGCTGGGTACTTCGTCTGAGCACGTGTTTTTGTATGTTAGGTCGTTTTTGGGCTGGTTCGTTGATTTTTGTCTTGGAGGGGTAACTGTCCACATTGTGGCCAGGCGATAGAAGTGCTTACTGAAGAGAAGAAGGCGGACGGAATTGCGTGGTGAACCTGTCAAATCTAATGTAGTTTTGCCAGAGGGTAGTAAACCTAATGCCATAAACGCCATAAACGCCATAAACGCCATAAACGACCTTTTCTTATTTCTTTCAAATGGCAATGTGATACATTTTTCGATTCCCTGCCCAAATGGTGGATTCACCAGTCGGAACATTTCAGCTCCACCATTTGCGCCAGGACCTCATCAAGCAGCTCTTGGGGTTTGTTTAAAGTGATGTTTAATTTTCCCCTTTTAGATCCACCAGAAATGTCTTTTTTTTGGGCGGAATGTTTCTATTTTGAGCCCGTGGAGGCAATCCCCAAGTATATGGAAATGAGAATGGTTGACTGAGAACTTGATAATACTGGGATATGTCCAACAAACTTCCCAATAAATATTGGCATATAACATCGTAGATATGTAAACATGCGTATATGTATTTACGTAATTGCGGCGGGAATGACACAGTGCAGGCGGGAGGCTGCAGGTATATTTCCCATTGCTGCGGGCGACGAGTTCTATGTATTCTTGCCATTTATATGTATTCTTGCCATTTATATGGAAACATATGTTTGTGTATATATATACATATAACTATGTACTAAATAATATCAACTATATTATCTTATATTCTTCTCATATGTAAGTTTGTAATTTATCGGATGAATTGTGGATAGTTTGAATCATTCCACAATGTGGTTACATATATACACATAATATTCATTAGGGCAGAGTGCATACCCACCAAACATGAGATCCATCCTTTCTTTCCGAAACATTCAAAATCTAATAGAACTAATGTATACTAATGTATGCATACATATATTTTTTTTTCCATAGGGAATTCGTTTGACATCAGTGATCCTTAGATACACATTGATATACATATTATACGTTTTCTCTTGGATTTCAAACAAACCAAGTTTTGGCCCTTCAAGAATCTTGGGTCTTAAGGTTCGAACCCACCGGGAAAGAGAATGGCTAAACAAAAATTGAGCGTTGCGAACCTGCTTTAAATTAACCAAAAGTGTGTTCATATGCATCCTGTATAAAAAACCTCCAATATATAACATTCACAAATGTGTATATATATATATATATATATACATATTACATACATATATTATCACCATCCAATAATTGGCCCCCTGAAATTGTGTGGTTGCCAGGAAATCATGCACGATTCCGTGGCCAACGTGGAGATTTATCTGCAGCAGGCCAAATGATCCAGTTTGGGTGGACTTAAAATCACGAAGCATATGGAATTGTATTGGTTTATATGGATTTATGTTGACTATATTGATTTGTATGGATTTGAATTGTCACCCAAAGCAATACATACTTGAATTGTGGTTTTCACTATTAAGCATTGTTTCATACACTCACGCACATTGGGGTTGATAATGTTAACTAGTATTACACTGGTACGATATAGTATATAGTTGGCCGAAACAATCAGGTCTTGGAGTGGTTGTGAATTCATGTGTGGGCGGATCATTTTGGGATACTACCCCCTAATTATTCGTAGATCCCAAATCATTTGATAGCAGAAAATTTACACCCCCTAATCCAATCATGGCCATGTCCAATAGGAAAATCATCTTCCAGACCTTACGTTTCGCTTCCGTGTTGAATTTCACTGGTGTAGGCGATCCCATAACACTTGTTCGTGGCTGTGACAACAGGCAAAGACAATACATCCATTGTCACTATTAACTATTATCATCATGACTCCATGATCATCATCATGGTTTCTTCTGCAATACGATTAGTACGTACTAATTTTATGTCAATTTATACATGGCCCAATTATACTAATTTACCATGGGGTCATTGGGGTTTTACCATGGCCCAGCTGCACTGGCCTCAGGTCATCGAGAAGCAGATGGGCAAGCTCCAGGACGGGGAGTCACGAATCATCGATGATTTTGGAGTTCCAACCAAAAAGGTTTCTGAAACAAACAGTTTTGAGTTTTCGAGTTCCTGGCAGTTCAAAGTGACTATTTTGGGCCTAGTAAGTGACCATTTCAATGGTTAAGTGACGGCGCGGACGCGGAGGTGCTGGTGCTGGTGCGAGTTCATGGCCTTCGAACGGCCCGTGCTTTACAGCGACCTGGTTGAACACATTGCGATTTGGGATTGGCCAAGATAGATGATGATTGGTGCAACCTGTTTGGCCAGATGGCTGGTGGCTCTTCACGCTGAGTGCAGGGAGATGCATAGATGATACTGGCACTAGCCCAAGTATCACATGAAAGATCCTTTTTTTTCAAGGTTGATTCGTTCCAACTTCTCGTTCAAAGAAGCTGGGGTATATTGGAGTCCTGATGCTGGGGATATAGCCCGGTTCTTGAGGTATGAAACCACCGCCAGCGGTCTGTGCTTGACTGGAAAACTGTGTTTCAGACCCCTTTATAAGTCCATCTTTTCCACTGGTTGTGGTGACCTTGGTGTTTCCATAGATATTTCTTTGTGGCTCTTAACCCCTTGCATAGTCATGAATCGGTCAAGGAGATGTAATAACTAGTAGCTGCCAGGTGTAGATCATTTTGATTCTCGTTTTGGTTTTAATATGTTTCAATCTTCTGCCATAATTGAAACCATGTACACAGCTATAATCATAACTACCCTCCGCGTAATCAAACGTGTCAATCGACAATGCCCCATTTCTATTTGTTTTCCCAACTAGAAACCTCAATGTTTTTTTTTGGGCTTTTCCAGCCACGTTTGACATGGTAAATCCCATCAAAATACCCTTTGGTTATTTAACATAGCCATGGAAAATCATGACTTTTCATAGGTACATCATCTATTTCTATGGGGCATTTTCCAGTTCGCTATGTTAGTCATAACCAGAGGGTTTTCCTCAAAACTACCATGTTTCCCATGCTTTTCATCCCATGAATTCACCTGGAGAAGGCGAACGGGAGCGGCGAGACTTCGCAGGGTTTTTCTACAGCTCTGGCGAACTATACTGGTGAACATAGGTTAACATAGGCTAACTATGGTTTATGGATGTTTGTGGTAGATATATATATATATATAAAATGATTCTATAGTACTATAGTTTGATGGAGGGAGAGCAGACTGGAAGTTATGAACCGACTCAAAAAAGTTGAGGGCATTTTGTACCAAAAAAATGCACATATCATTTCATTAATTTGTTTCAGATCCCACCATAGCATTGGCATGGGATGTATATGGGTGTCGCATGGGTTGATTTGGAATATGTAGCCGTTTTTCACAAAACGGCACCCCCGCACCCCCCCTCTCTTTTCAATTCCGTTCCTCGGTCCAGGAGATTTGTGCTATCCAGAGTACTGTTCATATGCATATGGATGATATGTATATTTATATACATGTATCATGTGTATCATGTGTATCTGTATGTATATACCTGTATGTATATACATGTGTATGTGTATCTGTACGTGTATGTGTATGTGTACGTGTGTGTATGTGTATGTGTACGTGTATGTGTATGTGTACGTGTATGTGTACATGTACGTGTATGTGTATGTGAGTGTGTATGTGTATGTGTATGTGCATGTGTAAACCATTGTAGCTGTAGCAGATTTGTTGTTTCTTTTAGGCCGTTTTGGGCAATGTCAAAGATGTCAGCAGATTGAATGATAGGTGACAGGTGATTGATTTCTATCTTCGCATTTGTGGCCAACCCCCGAAGTTACCCCAAATCAGTAACAGTTTGGGACTGAAACCCCGAAATTTGATGGTGAATCATCACTTTCCCCACTAAACCTCTTATTTCTTGGGGCTGTCGGGAGAGGTTGTGAGCCCTCAGCTTTGCGACAGCGTGTCGGAAAAGGAGGGAATGTGGACACGACTTGGGTGACTCGGGCACTTCGGAGGATGATCAGTGGGATATTTTGTTGGTGATGATTTTAAGGGACTATTGGGACATGTTTTGAAGGGTGAATTTAAAAGTTATTTACGGGAAAATTTGGATTTATGTCAGGTTCTTTTGTTGATATGATTGATGGATACTGATGGATACTGATGGTAAAAGTGTGGTGTGGTGAAAGCATCAATCAGTACTGCAGGTGTTGCAATGCTAGACAAGTATATAAGCAACAATATCCCCTGTTGACTAGGACTAATCTGACTGCACCCTCAAGTCAATCTGGGGTGCACATGGCGTTGTTTGTCTACACTATGACTATATCTTGGCATCGAGCGCACGCACTGGACTCGGTAGTGGGGATGGGTTAAAGCAGAAAGACTATCTTGGGCCCCAATGAACAGACATTTTGATACATTTTGAAAGTTATGGAATATGAGGTTCCACATTGTAGTTGTAAACAAGAAAACATGTACGATGGAAACCCTTCGGAGTTTGCCCAAGGTAACAATGAATCTGTGTGGTCCGGCAAAAATTCAGACTCCAGCTGTGTAGATGAAAGACCTGAAAGACGAGTTGCACATTGTTGTCCCCGGTTGAAGACTGGAGAATTTGCGACGAGCAACAAACTGCAAAGAAAACTCAGGACATCGCAAAGTCATTTTCTTTTGCGGGGCCTGGCTTCCAAAAAAGGATGGAACAAGTAGGAAAATCTTGCGAGAATCTCCAGGAACACTGCGGATTTTACCAAAAATCTTCTGAACCCCGGAAAAAGCAAGCTCCACCCAATATTTTTCCGGAAATGGGAAAAACAACAGATAAAACCTAGAAAATGTCCACTTCCAGCCCCTGGTTTTTTCTGGGTTTTCCAACCATGGACGCGGTGGCAGAGACGGTGCAGCAGCTCATTGAAGGGATGCGGCAGAGGAGTGGATTTCTCTGCAGCGATCCTTGGTATTTCATGAATGGATGTGAATGGAATTCAATGGGGTTAATCATGGATAATTATTGAACTATGTTATATTATGTTATATTGATAATTATGAACAAATCTGTTAATAACTATGTCATATTTATAGAATTGTATTTCATGGGAACATGATGGTATCTTATGGAAATTGATGGTGATCTAATGGAACATCAGCCGACAATGGTGGGACAACAATCATCAAGAAGTTAATGACAATAAATGATGGTTGATGATTGACAATGGTGTCCCAACCACATGATAGAAGTGGCCTATTATTTTTCTGATTTCACCAGCCATTGTTGGGATGATTGATGATGTTTTGACCACATGTTAATAATGCTTGATCATTACTTAATAATGGCTACAGTTAGATCCACAATAATTCACCGTTATTTACCATTAACCAATATTACACACACAAACGCAGTTAATTATTAATTGTTGACAGTTGGTTAATAATTGCACAATCATGGTGAATACTGTTTGTTTTTGCCAAGCACAGGGTACGATCAAACCAACGAGACTAGCTCAGAGACCACCCCCCCTCTTGATTAAAATAGAGGGTGATACTACTTGGATAGTTGAGGGTCATCATCTTACTGGTGCTTAGTAGGGAATGAGGGAATGATCCATAATCACTAGTAATAATCATCCCATTCCCCCATTCCCATCCATAGTCATGAGCCATTACAGAAAAATGCCGTTCTTATCGCAGAGGGTTTGGGACAATGCTCTACTGTGGATGGGCCAGCGAAATCCTGCACCACCGACCGGACCGGATAGTTGAAACCCTAGAAATACCCTCTGGTAAACATACAAAAAACGATGGAAAATCACCATTTTTCATGGGTAAATCCACTATGTCTATGGCCATTTTCAGTAGCCATGTTAGTTAACCAGAGGGTAATGGGATCAACCATCAACTGATGCAGGATTTCGCTGGCCCATCCACAGTATGTCTTAGAAAAGTGGCTTGAAGTTGGTCTGTTTCGATCCTAGCAAGTGGCTAAGAACGTAACGACACAGGTAAAAGATCAGTATCTAAGTAACTAACAGTAACTAAAGCAACTAAGAAAACAGTAACTAATATTCTGAAAAATCTAAGTAACTGAAAGTTCTAGTCAAAACAACCAAAGTCTGAACATCTACACATCAAAACAAACGGGATCAATAGTGATGAACATCCACACATCCCAGCTATTTTGATGCGAATAGGGGGGGGTGTGGACCCCTTTTTTTGCACCCATTCCCAAAGTGCAAATTATTGTTGATTGTAAATGGTGTCGACATTTTCCCACAGCCCCCCCCCCAAAAAAAAAAAGTGAGGATTCACATCTAAATAACTAAGTTCTGAACATCTGCACATCACAAACAAATGGGATTAATACTGATGAACATCCATTGACCCCCCACAACCAGCAGGGGTTGGTAACTGTCCCATTTTGGGAATATTGGACATCACCTTATAGTAGCCATCTAGTAGACCATATACCTAATGTTTGGGTGATGTTCAATGGGGACATCAGTCATGACCCATTGATCCCCCACAAAAAAATGTGAGGAAGATTCCCTTGAAGAGCTTTCGACCGCCTTCATGAACAGATCTTTGGATCTGCAACGGCATCGTTGTCCGAAAAAAATATGGGCTGTTACTTTCTCATAAATAAAGGCCTATGAGTGGCGAAGATCTCATTGATCTTGGGGTGGCTATGTAACGTATTGTTACATGTTGTTACCATTTTTTATAATTACACCGTATTTTTGCTAATGAACTAACACCTATTATACCATATTTATCCATAGAGGGAATGAACATCGACAACTGCCTTCTGGTGAAACCTGGGGGATTCCATGTCCGGAAGCGACCCAACTCTTTATTCTTGACATATTCGTGGAATTCCAACTTCACAGAAGCGACCTTCCTGAAAATGGTAATGGTGAGTTCTATAGGTTTTTAGTGACTTTTAGTGAGTTACACCATGTTACACCACTTTCACTTAAACATAATGATAACCCACCATTGTTACTACATCTTTTTACCATTTGGAGTATTCTCCGTTGCATCCGGGGAAAACTTAGGCCCTTTTGGGTGACAAACGGGAAGCAAAGTATCATGGTTTTGTTCAGGGAGAGGACCGAGGTTGATGCCACCGTGAAGAGAAATTGCGATAAACCCAATAAGAAATCTCCAGTTCGGGTTTATATCATCCATTTCTGGTGAAATTGAGGTTTAGTAGTGGTAATTCAACCTATAAAACCAATGGAAACTTGTTGTCAACGGTGATAACAAATAAGAATCACCCAACTTGTTTGCTTTGATGAAAACACTATTAACCTATCAGCTATTACTGCAGTAGTCCAAGAAAAGACAGGACACTGTTTCCAGGATGTTATATAGATCATGTTTGTCACTGTTTGTCTCATATTTTCCTGGTTTCCATAGGTTTCCATAGGGTTCCACAGGTTTTCCATCCTTAGGCTCCTTGTCAGCGGAAGCGATGGAGCCTACCGACGCCTGGTATGATGACATAACGGGAGAATGTTGAGTAATGATGATTTATAATGGGATAATGATCTGTATAGAATCGGACAATGATGATTTATAATGGGATAATGATGATTTATAATGGGATAATGATGATTTATAATTCCGATATGCTCCATGGTGCTGGAATATTTACCTACATTACTGGGTGATTTTTATGGCAAATGTTGGTAAATAATCCATACATGGAGCATATAGGATGGGATAAGGATCTATAATGGGAAAATGATCTATATATAAGGGGATAATGGGGATCTACGATTATCGAGGGACAATTTGATATGCTCTATCTTGTGGTTTGTTGCTATTTCATGAGGAAATTATGGAAACATCATGGGGAGAATTATTTTTTTTACCCCAACTTGAGAGTTATTTTTTGTTGTTGGGTGTTGAAAATTGGGATACCACCAATTTATGGCAATTAAGCAGGGAAACTGATGAACCATGAGATGTGCGACATCCCATCCATGTGCAGTCGTGTCATTGGCCAATTTGAAAAAGCCCTGGGACTGGGATAAGGTTTCCTAGTATACCATAGCATACCTAGAAAGTCATAGAAATAATATGAAATAATTACACCTAATCATACTTTGAATGACATTCTTGTTTGGGTCATTCTTGTTTGGGTCATGAATTTCTTTCACGATTGCCTACTGGGATGGTCTATTGGCCTATTGCTGGCACCAATATTTGAAGAAAAGCGACATGGAACCCCAAAGAGATGATTTTGGAAGAGGATCGGATGACTGAAATATGCTGAAATTTTGGGTGGAATATTAGAACATTCCATTTTTTCTTCGCATTTATTGTATATACCCCTGTCAAAAAGTCAATCGGCTCTACGTCCTGCTGTTGGGTTTTTCAGCAGGGCGCATGCTCAAGTCGCCCACTTGAGGAGTACTTGAAGTGGCTAAGATGCAACGTTTTGGAGCGCGAAGTGATCATTGAGTCTCCCATGATGACGCACAGCAGCACAGAAGCCGTGTAGCTCGCAAAGGAACAATCTACTTGGTTCCCCATTTTTCTTGCATGTTTGTTAATCAATCCAATTTTGGTTGATGGACTTTCTGTTGATGAACTTTTGGTCGCTGCAATTCTTATCGATCCGATTTCGTGGCAAATTGGATCAAATTGGTTTCATTCCAGGGGAAATCAAGGCCCAAAATTTGATCCATTTCACCACAAGCTGGCGGATTGGCGTCGTAATGGGGCCCGATTGGTCGTAACTCTGAAACTTTGTTGCTTTGATCGGATCCTCCAGAATCATGCCCCAATCCAGTTGGTTTGTTAAAATCCCCCAAGAACATCCGATAAATAATTCGATGGTACTCTTCACAAACCTTCATTTCTTGTGTTTTTCCAGAGTTTTCCCATCGTTTCCGATGATTTTCCGATGATGTTCATGGATTTTGCCGTTGTCTCCATCGACTTTTTCGGCGACGCGCCAAGGATGGGGCACATGACCACCAAGCTGCCCAGTTATATGCCGGACCTGGGAAAACTGGTCACAGCCATGAATCTCAACTTGGCCACCTGGCCGGAACAACCAAGGATTCCTACGAGCCGTGGCGAACTACCCACGGCGAGTTAAAGTGGGTTATAACCCTAGTTATAAATGGGATAAGTAGGGTTAATCCACTTATAATTGGGGTTATAACATGTTATAACCCACTTACGATTCGTGGGATGAGCCATCAAGTATCCATTGGTTACCCTCTGGTAAACATACAAAAACTATGGAAAGATCCACCATGCTATTATACAACGGGAAAACTCACTATTGCCATTTTCAATAGCTATGTAACAAATTACCAGAGGGTACTCCTTGTGAATCATCATCTTTCTGAAATGGCGACAACTGGGGGGGTCAAAAAGAGTCAGGTCATGGTACACCGGTGAATGAGCAAACTCGGCACTTCAGCTGTTTTTACCGTCCGAAGTTCGAACAAAAAAACCGGAAGCACCACCTGAATAGCTGGGAGATCCGCCGGAAGCAACGGAGCCGGATCGATTTTAGAAGGGTTGACTCCCCAACCCTTTGATATCAGCCACCTTTGTAAGGGTTGGTTCCTGCGCTGGTTTGTGATTGGGCATACCACAAAAAATCCACCCTCCGTTCGCTTAGCTAGCATGGCTAGCTGCGTAATTCTCCAAAAAATATTTTTGTGGACATTGCTAAATTTCATAATTCATGTTTTTTTAAACTGAGAACATGTATAAGAAAATCATCCATCATATAAGAAAATCATCCATCAATGGAAATCAAATGGTATATATCTTACAGCCAGCAAAACTGGCATCAACAAAACGCCACATTGAATCAAGTGAAAAAAGTCAACCCGGGATTCATAAACCCCGTTTACGGCTGCTGAATTGCGAGGCTACCAAAAAAAAGTATGAGATGAAATGACTATTGGAGGAGTACCCCCTAATAATAATAAACCATGGTTTATTAACCTCTATTAACCACTATTAACCACTATTAACCTCTATTAACCACTATTAAACCATGGTTTATCTTCACCCAGGGTTGACATTAATTCACCAGAAAATCGACAGCTGATCCCCTCATCGTGTCACCCGCAAAAATCCCTCGGTGTTTGTTCGGAACGAGGTGAAGACGGAAACTGCAAAGGTCACAAGCCTCTTGGAACGAGAGGCGCCGGTTTTTGTGCCATGGTTGGGGTTGGGGATTTCAGAAAAAAATCATCATCGAAAATGGTGATTTTTGGGCTGGATATACACTGGGATATGGTGAAAAACATGATTGTTGGGGGAAATGAAAAATTATATTTTCCGCAGATCATATTAAAACATATTAAATACCACCTAAAACTGGGCCCTAAATTCCTGAAGAGATCCAATGCAAGAAACAAGACTATGGTTTGGGAGGTATTCAACATTGTGGTGACGGGATGAAACAAGCACACATTAATTTTAAGAGAGAATGATGAAGGGATTCAATGTGCAAAATTGATTTTGCGTTTTGGGCCACGATATGTCCCGGGCAGATTTTTGGATGTGGATACCAGATTCATTGACAAGTCATCTATGGACCATTGCCCATAGCTATGTCCAATTAGTGGATGCGAACTGTCAATTCAATAGGAATTTCAGGATCCTAAATGGAGGTACGTTAGTACCATATTTTTGGCCATATTTTGCTGGTATAATCCCTTAAATTTAGGATGTAAGGCCTGAAAATGTTTAATATGAATACCCCTGTACATACTGTATTAATTCATTTACCTACGTTATGTTATGGCTCAAGAAAACAAGCGCGTATTGCTGTTCGTTTGTGGCGTGTTAGCCTGTAAAACAGGTTA
>Ga0126342_10020116_pt1 | contig 11256 bp, 12 predicted proteins | sample Cyp1metagenome_FD_92528 | JGI IMG/M metagenome (GOLD analysis project Ga0126342, IMG submission 92528) | Coral microbial communities from Lord Howe Island, Old Settlement Bay, Australia - Cyphastrea 1 metagenome | ecosystem: Host-associated > Invertebrates > Cnidaria > Coral ...
GCCAGTCACCTGTGTGAGGGATATAGGTGACACAATCCCACAAAACATAGCGAACAGACTGGCTGCACCTAACTCGAGGTGCGTCGAGCAGGGGAAAAAAAAAGGAAGGTTGGCTCTACCTCTCCGATGGTTTTGATCTATCTTTAATTTCGGTGATGATTTTCATTGCAGTCAAACTTCATGCCAACCAGGAATGCAGGAATCAGCGTTTCTGTGAATATGTGCGTGCCAGGATTTCTTATATACAAGTCTGTATCTTATTTACGAGACCCAAGCTGATTTATGAAATTTAGCACTGGCACCAGCTGTAAAACTTGGGTATCACCAGATTTTTCTACGGACCCACGGTCCCACGCGGCCATTTTGGAAAATGGATTTTGGTACTATTTTTCTATACTCGTTTCAAACGGGGATCAATTTTAGCATCGTTTTCCAGCAATGAGATGCCCAACATTTTGTTCGTGACAAATCACCATCTTCGTTGCTTCAAAAAAGCATTTGGCTATAGGCTATAAATCAAATTGTCCATTTCTGTGGCTTAAATCAGAATATGTGTTGCTGAAATTCAGCATGTTCATCGTTGTTTTTGCATTCGAATCCCCGAGCATTGATGATTAGTAATCCTTGTCACCATTAAAGTAAACGTACACTGTGGGCAATTTCCCCCATTTGAAGACAACCCAATATCATCTTATAAGTTGGTTTTCCACCCTGTATCCCAACTACATTCCAACTGCGTCCCAACTGAAATTCACCAGCCATCCGCCCCGCCTGTCCCTTCAGCTGCTCAAGCCGTTGCACAGCCTCCTGCAGTTCTGTCAGGCTGGCGTAGGCCACGCTGATCACGCCACGCCACTGCTGTGGCCCCGCGTCTGGCCATGTCATTCTTTGCGGACCCAGAGATATCAGCTGGTTGGTGGTTTTAACCATGAAAAATATGAGTCAATGGGAAGGATTATCCATGATTATCCCATATATACATACACACACATATATATATATATGATGGAAAATAAAAAATGTTTGAAACCACCAACCAGTCAGAGATTGATTGGGGATGATTGACTTTGGTACTTGTATTATCTTGTATTGGTATAGGACCCTCCAAGTTTGGACATCCATTCTTTATCATTCTTTTGCCTTGTAGCATCTTGTACCCCACGTAGCAGCATTGTTTGGATCAAAACAGTTTGATTGCCCTTTCCTTTTCAATGCTGGGGAGATGATTGCACGTGACAAGCACAATGAAGAGAGGAACAAACCAACGGATCATTTCATTGGCTTAGTTTCTTTATAAAGCGGATTGTTTTTTGGCAGTACCCCAAATAGCATCAAATTGGCCCAAATTGGCCAAATGTTGCCAACAAAGATATTGAGCAGGAATTGGTGTCATGTTGAAGTCTAGCTGCTATGGCATTTCCAGAGCAACGACCAGACTGTCAGGGGTGGTTAAGTCCACGGCCCGTCAAAACAACAGGGTTGTTTGATCAAAATTCGTTCACCCACCCAAAATGGATGGTTTATAGTTTATAGATGTTTATAGATGTTTATAGATGTTTATAGATGTTTATAGATGTTTATAGATGTTTATAGATGTTTATAGATGTTTATAGATATAGATGTTTATAGATGTTTATAGCAACCCCCAAATGGTTGCAGAAAAGTGAGTTTCATCAGGTTCATCCCACTAAAATAGTGATAAATCGAATACATGTTCATCCCAAACGAATCATGATGGGATCGGCATGGGATCCCACCTGCGATATAGGCTTCGTTGTCCGGCGAAGGCGTATGGAACTGAGTCAGGGCCCCACAGTTGCCTCGGCTTCGTCACGTCCAGGGCTCCATGGGTGCCTGGTGTCTCAAAAGAATGACCTTTTTCAGTACCCAAGATGCAGCATTTGGTCCCTGATAAATGAGATGTTCATTCATCTGTGTCTATCTTTTCGGAAGTTGCTGGGTTGCTGTAAAATGGTGACTTTATGTGCGCCGATCTTTAAACCATGGCGACTGGCGGAGATGCTGACACCTTCACAGGAACTGGATATTGGGTCGAAGATCTCAAATGAAATGCCCCGGGAACTCAAATATTGATAGGTTTCAGCATTGTCAATGCGGGATCCACAAGACTAAACCATCCCTAAATCGTGGATTATTGTCGGGTATACCCCTACTTGTAGCCCCAGGTAGCTATTGATATCATTGTGCCCAATTCTAGAAGAAATCAAGACCACAACTGATATAATGATTCTATATGATTCTGATATAGCTATGACAATTTCATTATTGCTAATTACATCTATCATTTATATAATGTTATAATATATACATTCATTTACTTACCATTGATGGTTACTAGCTTCTATTCTTACGTTGTTTCCAATCGTTTTCGGCACCCAGTGACGAAGCCGAACGCAGCCATGGCGCTGTGTAGTGTCTTGCCCATTGGCCGACGCGCATCGCGGCAGCAGCCGAGCGCCTATGAATGACTCTTCAGGTCGTTACCAAACATTTCCGGTGGCGGATGTACTTACCCTCTGGTAAACATTTACACAACGAACTGGAAAGATCCACCAAATGGGAAAATCCACGATTTCTATGGCCATTTTCCAGTTCGCAAACTGTTTGTGAACGAAAAATGCTGGAGGTCGGGCCCTTGAGACTCCGTGGAAACCTCAACATGTCCCCCAAAAAAAAGGCCTTGAAACCTGGCGTGAAAACGCTGGAAGAAAACCATGGTGATTTCGGATCTTCGAATTTTGTTGACAGAAAAATGACAGGATATCCATGGAATTCCATGGATATCCCCTTTTCTGAATGGAGGAACCATGGCTGACCTCGTAAAACTCCAATGCCACCTGTGTGCTGGACCTGGGGCGAGGTGACCCTCTGGTAAGACATGAGACAACCAAAACAAACTACTTTTAATGGGTAAACACATGGTAAAACACATGGGAAAATATGGATAAGCCATGGATAAAACATAGATACGACATGGTAAAACATGGTAAACATGGTTAAACACATGGTAAAACACGGTATAACATCTAGAACTGGGTCATTTTCCATAGCTATCTTCAATTGCCAGAGGGTAGGTCTTGAAATCCCTGGATTGAAGGGCACATCTAAACGGTTGAAACACATGGTGTTTCGACGTTTTCAGCCCCGAATTCTGGAGGGGGTTCCTGCATGATCCAAATGACATTGAGATCTGGGACTTCGTTTCCACGGTGAATATCTGTAGTGATCATCCTGGCTCAAACGTGACCCCGAAAATCCCATACACTAACTTTTTAGGTAACACTGGGTAAATTTCACCCCTGTCTGCTTCCAAAAACCTGAACTCCCCCCTTTTCGGTGGCCATGCATAGGCCAACCAAACAACATCGAACGCACGTCACAGGCTGTTCAGGCTGTGAGCTGTTCAAAACTTTGTGAAATAACATCATACACATGCATTTAGGGGATGTATATATAATGATGTATATATATATAGGATTATAGGTACATACATTGTGGGATAAATGAGCAACACTATTATTATAGTTTGACAGCTTTCAATTTTTCAAAAATTTGCTGGACAGCTTTCAGTTTTCAGGCGACCCTGCCTCATCCAACTAGCCATGGGTCCATGGGTCCAATGGGTGTCCCATCCAATTCACAATTGAAGTCGGTGAAACTGTTCCCCTCTAATATGGGGATGGGTCAAAACCAATAGTACCCCTGGTGAACCTCAAAATAGCTGGGATTTATGGATGTTCATCACTCTAAAAATGGTATTAATAGGTATTGATCCATAGCCATATCTGATGTACCCCCAAGAATCCCCAGCAGTGAATATTCCTGGCTATGCCGGCTATGCCTTGGGTGTTCTGCCGGGCGACACGTTCAGATTCAAATGCTCAATGAGGAGCACACCTGCATCCTAGGGCGCGCACGCGCCAAATAGTGGAGGGAAATGGGAAGTATACCATGGTATATTTGGTTAATTTCCGAAATGCGATCATCATCTTCTCCGTATTTTTCGTGGACCCGCAGTCCCCAAAATCGCATCTTTCATCTTTTCATCATAGCCAAGCACAAACATCAAGATTTTACTAGGTGTAAATCAGTAAATCTGATTCTTTTGGGAAACCAAACCTCCATTTTTAGCGGCCATGGTATGCACTACCTCTCCGGCACCTGGGTAGTGGGTGGCACCGCCGTGGCTGCCGCCAGGGCCATGCGCCCGCAGCTTCCACGGGTGGAACTGCGCCTCGGCAGCCACCATTTGTCATTTAGCCTAGGGGATATGGAAGTATGATGGTGAGTACATTATTATCATATACATTACATTAATAAAAATTACCTTTTAAGGATAATAATGGTCACGTGGGGTATTCAATGGTGAAATGGTGAGGTGTAGAACTTCGTAGATATGATACCCACGGGTGTGTCTGAAAATGGAGTTTACAGTACCCCATTTTATGGCTATTTCATTGGGACATGATGATAAACGATTGATTTTAGCGATACCTCATTTTTAGACAAACCCATGTTTGAATATGTTGGAATAGAATCTTTGGAAAACAATATAAACATTTTGGCGTCGATTCCGTTCCCCAAAAAGAGTAAATGACACTGGTGAAATATCAGCAATCGGCTTTCATCCACCTGAGAAACCTGAATCATCTGCGTATATCATGTCAACAAAAGATCAGGATTAATTATACAGTACTTTTTGAATGGAACATCTCAGAAACATGGTTCCCACATGCTGCATGCTAGAATTCAAATCAATGCTTCCCATATTTCTGATGCTTTTTATTTTCCCAACGTCTCCTTACATGTTCCAACCAAAAGTATCTTGGAAATTTCTAATCTCATGGATGATAATCCCCAACAAAAAAAGAGGCTAGTATGATACCAGAACTCCACATCCACCATCATTTATAGATCTAATTTGTACATCATTAAATTATATATCTCCCATGATATGTCCACGATTTTCATCAATTTTCCACATAGATCATATATGTTTCATCAAAAAAAAAACAATCATCCACCAGGGCGTTCAGCACGCCTAGGCAGCGCCAATGCCAGGCCCAACAGCGACTGCGCCGCACGGCGCAGAGCTCGTTCCGGCGGGCTGCCCGGGCTGCGCGCGCTGACGTGCACGGTGGAGTGGCCTGGGTTGGAGGTTGAACCAAGCAACTTCTAGGGGAATAGGGTTGATCTTACTGGTGCTAAACGTAGGGATGGGTTGCTGGGGTCCCTCATTCCCTGCTAAGCACCAGTGATGTTCGATTCCAAATGGGTTTTAAATCGAATTTCAGCCTCTCTATTTCGGACCTCTCATTTATCATTTTATATAGAGGCTTAAAGTTCTTATATGCTACAACGGTACAAGTATATGGCAAATAATTCGATGTAATTCGTAGGTCATGGACGATAGGTTTACATATATATATATATATGTATATAATCATATTTATATAATTATATATATATATCAGATATATAATTTATAGTAATTAGTAATATACATTCTAACATAATGCTTCACCCCCGAAACCAACCTGTCTTAAACATCAGCTAACCAACAAAAACCATCAGTAAAAAATCAGCACACAGTAAAAGAGCACATCCATACTTATGGCATCATGGTTACAAAAAACTAACGAATTGATCCCAACCGATCCTTTAAATCGCCGTCCCAGTAACCGGTCAAGGCCAGCGATGGAGCTTGAGACCCGCAGTAAGGGACACCGAGCATCGGAAGAAAATCCCTAGTGATGAAGATTGGTTAAAGATTGGTTAAAGGGATTTATGTCTAAAATATGCTGTCAATTTTGGAATAGCTGCACCTATGAGAAATCAAAAGTGAAAGAAACTGCGATGATTGAAACCCCTTGGAAGCCCATCGAGGCATCTCATGCTCTTCAGCCCCCTCTGGTCCTTAAAGAGCCCAGATTTCATGCTGTCGAATGTCAACAAACCTACTTTAGTACTCACCGATGCTGCATATATCCCAAGATTGGTGGCTGACACATCTTTATGTAGCCACAAATTGGTCCATCCCACATGTGTATACATATACATACACATAGTCACACGTCTGCAATATCCTTCCACATTTCATGGATTTTGATTGCCTTACGGCTCGAAGCTGAAACCACTTGGCTCTGGCGGTCACAAAATGTGGTCTTTGACAGTCATTGGAATTGTCGGGTCACATGGCAATCCTTAAGGTCACTCAATTAGTCTTGAACTGGGAATTCTTCATGTCTGTTATAAGGAGATGTTGGATTTCCCCAGCAATGGAGCAAATCGGGACTGAAATCTGGCAAGTCTGCATCAAAATGGCATAAGGGACTAGAAGTGACCTTGAAAATGGATCCTCCCTCCATGTACAGATTTTACTTCGATAGACTTCAATAGCAATCCATTTTATGTTCAATTGTTTACTGAATTTCTCAGTTTCAAGCCACCTACAGAGGTTAAAACAAAACAACATTCCACTTCCCCCTGGCCTCTGGACAGTCTGCACCGCAACCAGCTGAGCAACGGATGAACATGGAGGTTCAAATGGATGAACATGGATAAAACACATCAACAATTATTTGTTTCTTTTTCGAGGAACAAGAAATAGGGTTGTCCCTTCATTGATGTTCCAAACATGTCCAATGACATGTGTGCAGCGGACAGAATGTCCCACTTTCCTGCCATTGCTGAGCGATGTTTGTCAAACGAGTCTCGTTACACATCTTGGAATGTCCGTTATAGTTCCCGTTACACATCTCTGCACAAACCCCAGTGCTGATCACTGCGAAACAATCTTTAAGCGTCACCCGGGTTTCACCGGTTGCTGAAACAAGCGTACAAACAATGGACATGCAGTCAAGCCATGTGCTCTAAATCACAACTGTAAATCTCCGTGTGCCTTCAACCGAGGTCACCTTATAATACGGAAAAAATGACACAAACAAAAAAACAAAAACCTCTAACATTTGATCTTTTTTGGGGGGTTTAAAGTTTGACCCATATCCACATCTTTTTGTCGTGGGGTTGAGTGTGGCCGCTTGCCAGTGTGGCGCCTGCCAAACGCGCATCTTTCTGAATGAAGGAAATGCCTTCAGGTTCGTCATCGATGAAGGCCATAATGTCCATCTGGCGCGACACACAAAATGGGATACCAAGGTAGCCACAAGGTCACAAGCCTGTATTCACTACAATTGAATGTGGTATCGTAACCCCCAAAAAGAGACAGGTAGTTTAGCACGATTTTAGCTGGATTATGCCGGATGTGACTCTTCTATCTTTTTTGGGGTTGCCATAAATCCATGCAGGTGTATAGCAACCATTTCTACCCAACGGCAAAGACTGAAGGCGCAAGAAGTGGACTGTTGCCCTGTGCCACAATCTGTTATGAGTTCATGGATTGTCCAATGAAGTTTCTCAATGTTGTGCTAGATCCAAATCAAATATATTGAGATTGGGAGATAATATCTGATTTCTCCAATGTTTTTTTAGTTTCTTGTCTCAATGATGGCACAGAATCATTGGGATGGCAATGTCAAACTGTGCGCTGTTTTTCACAAAATTTGGGACACGGATTGTCGCAGCAAGGTGCCAAGTCTGACACATCTTCCGAAGGAAACAAAATTTGCACTGTGTGGCATGTGTGGCATATGTCCAACATATCTTCGGAGATAGGGGAATAATACATATATATAATTATATATATACATGTTTTTATCATTTATATCTGTTTATTATATGTATACTGGTTTATCATTTGGTATATTATTCTTAGCACCAATTGCCTGACATATTCTTCTGGGATATGTACTGCCACATGTTCTGCCATTTTATCCCGGCATATAATCTGACATGTCAATTCTCACATGCTATTCAACTGAGCAAATTAGGGACATATAATGCTGACCCGTTGAAGATGCTGAACAGGTTTAATTTGCCACCATTTTAGTATAGGATTTTTGCTGATTTCAAGTCTACTTTTTTGATTGCCCTCTACTCAAACGTGGCACGTTTGAATATCCCCCTATAAACGGGCGGTTCAATGGGAAAATCAATTATAAATGGTGGATTTTCCAGCATGCCATGTTTGATGACTAGAGGTTATGTCGCTCGTGATATCCCGATTCTTGTTGCTTATGACCTTCCAGTATACTAACATGGCTATGAAGAACGGCCCATTTAGTGCGATTAGCTTTGTTACATTATCAGATGGTATTCACCATCTGGTATTACAACCATATTTGTTTGACACTGGAAACTGCACCCCACCCTCTCAAAAATGGTGGATGTTCCATAGATGCCATGAAAAACCACCCAAAAATATCCCCAAATAGCCCTTGCTATAGGGGGTTTTCCATGGTTTTCCCGTTGACCTAAACGTTTACAAAAGACGTGGACAAATCCACGAGTGATGCTACGACCTCTTCGTCGATGGGCTCCCAGGCGCTGCCGGACACTATGACCTCCAAATTGCTACTGCTTGGTGGTGCAATAACCATCCAAAAATGGTGGTTTACTATATTTTACTATGGTCTACTATGGTTTACTGGTTGGTGGTTTTATATAACCATATTGAAAAACATGAGGAGTTCGTCAATGGGAAGGATTAATTATCCCATATATGAAATGGAAAATAATCGAGTCATGTTCCAAACCACCAACCAGGCAATTGCTATTTTAAAGATATCCCAACATCCAACGACCTGAAGCATCTCCGAAAAAAAAAAAACGATCAAGTGGGATGGTCCTGGATAGGATGGAACGTTTAAGTAGCCAAGTAAAAACAGAAATCGAGAATAGCAAGTTCTATTTACAAAAAAAACATCTGGAGTACTACTAATCCCTTTTTGTGAGGGCATGGATCATAATTTTCAGGTAATCACCACAGAACTTGGTAATATGACCCACTGAGATTATACAGTAACTGGTATAGAAACAACATGACACAAAGATGCATCAACGACTTGGTATCAAATCACCCTGCAATTCAGAATTTGAACTGTTGAAGCCCCAAATTGCTATTTCCGGTAATATAATCCATCATGGTTTCCATCAGTTTTTACTGCGGATCATTCACCAAACAGCACTACATGGCGGGAAATTTGGCACGACATATCCTGGAATGTCCATGTCTTTGATTATCATGATTTCTCGTTAAGATCAATGCATCAAGCTGCCCCAGACCTGCGGGCAAAGCCATTTGTCCGGAGATTGGATTAGTGATCATCATGGTCAGCCTTACCCTACCAATTTTTATGCCTTCAGCGAGGTCATTTATGGCCAACGCCTGTCTCTTTTGATGGTGAATTCCCACGGTTTCTGGGATTACACCCCATTGAATCAACCCCTTGCTCGCAAAAAGCAGGATGTCATCCCGTTCAAATGGCTTGATAATGGGTTAGGGTGAGTCTAACATGGGTCTAAACTGATTCAGTCGGCAACGAACCATTTGTAAATCCATTAAAAAGATATGAAACCTACCCATTCACCCCATTGCTCTTGGTATCTCAATCACCGGGCCTGCACTATGGAACACCAAGCCAACGTCCAGCACCACCGCATGGTGACACCGTCTCGCCGCAACGCCTTCCCATAGGACAGTAGGTCACTTCACGGATGTTGATCCCCCTAAAAGAATGGTACAATAGGATCAATATCCAGATACATAGAATCGTTTGTCACTAGGAAGCTTACTATCCAGTCGACTGGAAAATTGGCGGGTTCCAACATTTGGCCGGAAAGGCATTGCGGTCGCTTGGGTCAACATGGGGTACCAATGGACGCACACCATTGGCAATGTTCAGTATTAAACATGCATTTCAATCGGGGATTCCAGTAATTTTGAACCATTCCTGGTTTGGGTGTGTGTCTGAAAATGAAGTATTTTCCCTGCTTGAATTTTGTGGGTGCCCTAGGTTCAGACAAACCGCTTGGACGAAGCCACCAAAAAAATAACAAAACATTCCCAGTTTGCCTATTTCTCGTGGATTAACCAACGGGAAACTTAAATTTTCACTAGAAAATGAGGTGATGGGAAAAAAAACATCGAACCAATTCTCAAAATCTTGGGGTCCGCCACATCCCCTATCTTTAGAACCCAACCCCCATGGGCAACCCTGACCGGCTGGGCAAATTTCTTGGAGGAGATGCTACGCCGAGCCGAGCCGAGCCGCGGTGTGTTTTTTGGTGGATCTGCTGGGATTCTGATTGCAACCAGCCTTGCAACCAGCCTCCAGGTGCCTCCAGATGCACCAATGTCTCTGTAAACTCAGTAGACTAACAATACTAACACAGCCCTGAAAGCCATGGCCATGAAAATCATAGGTAGTTCATGGCCATTTTTCATCTACAAATGATCATTGGATTGGTTGAACAGCACAGTTACTGGTGCTTGAAACGTCCGTAGATCTTCCCTGGCACCAATCCAGCAACATAGATGTTTGGCTACCTGTGATCATGCTCTGCCAGCCTGAACTAGAGTGATTTGGGGGTTATTTACTCTATCAACTCTCATTTGATGTGAGCCACCTGTTTCTGAGTCTCTTACATATACATTTTAAGTAGCATTATATATACATCATACAACTCCTTGGCAATTGGTCCCATGATGTCCCACGATTTCCCTTGCAGGAAAAAGTGGTTTCGAATCAGGAAAGCACCAAACCACTGAGAACGGATTCCATGTCAAAAATCCATAAAAATCCTGGAGATAAGACCTGCAACGGCATTATCCCCTTGCTTTTCAGGGAGGTTGGGAATAACATTGTGACGATTCCCAGAAATACCTTTCCGGAGTAAAAAGATATAGTTTCAGCATCCCCACCACCACGACCACCACCTGCAGCTGCAAAAAAAAACTCTTTTCAGCCACGGGCGAAGTGCCCATGTCTCAAAATGTCAACGCCATGCTGCGTCAGTGCCTCAAGGAAGTTGCATTCATCTTGGCAGCCTCAGGGTTTTGCTGGGGACATGGATTTTCATCTGCACCAAAAGATGGGGCTGAAAAAAACAAACAATTGTTATTACTTCAGAAAACATGGAAATCTAAACTTTCAAACATCTGCTGAGTGGTCCAACCCAAACCTGGGTATGCCAGAAAATGACACTATAATGTATATATATATATGGGGGTTGTCCAAAATACTTTTTCCCGGACAGCCCTCAATCGCTCAGCCAATCGCGTAGCAACCGCGGTACCACAGTGAGCAATCGCGGAAGGGTTTTGTTCTTCGTTGA
>Ga0126342_10020117_pt1 | contig 11256 bp, 14 predicted proteins | sample Cyp1metagenome_FD_92528 | JGI IMG/M metagenome (GOLD analysis project Ga0126342, IMG submission 92528) | Coral microbial communities from Lord Howe Island, Old Settlement Bay, Australia - Cyphastrea 1 metagenome | ecosystem: Host-associated > Invertebrates > Cnidaria > Coral ...
AACATTTTGGGTCCGATTGAGAACATTGGATTGGAGATGATTCTTTTATTGTGTAAAACCCCACCTGGCAAACTTGGTGTTCCTTTCCATCTTTGTCTGGACCTCGAACTGCTGAAGAATCTCGGGACTTGACTGGCTTGGCCCAGTAGCGGGGCCCCTCCTTCTTCTCCTTCTCATTCTCAACCGGGTTCTCAGCCAAACCTTCGCCAAAGGTTTCGCCACCTGCCATTGCTGCTGCTGGGCGTTTGAGCATCTTGGTCGCAGGCTTCTTGACGCAGCTCTCAACACTTGCTGGGGCAGCAGCACCACTCCCACCTTAAAAAGCTGATGGAAGGGAACCATGATTTATTATACATGTTTGGGGGTTTGATGGAGAATAAAGTCAAGGGTGGATATTTACCATGACCCTAACATCACGCTGGTCAGCTTTGGAAAAATATGAAAAGATATGGATGATATGAAAGATATGAATTAGTTTAGGCACTGGGTTTGGGTTTCGGTTCCCCTTTCTGCTTCGGGATCTTCACCTTCGGAGTCGGCTTGGGTTCAACTTTGGTTTCTGGTAGTCTTGGTTGCGATGGTGGCACAGGATCCTTTTCCCCATCACTATCCGACAAAGTATTGACAGTGTTGTACATTGCCAGCACTACAAAAACACTTTCTAATCAAATTTGAGCCAATATTTTCCTCGTTTGGTGATTTGTTGACTGCCAAAAGAGTAGCATGGCGCCAAAAACGTTGACAGAGTGTAGCGAAGCAAATGGAATCATCAAACCCCCAAGTGTTTTCACATCTCAAGCCCGATTATCAAACCCCCAAGTGTATAATGTTTTTCACTGCCACCAAAGCCTTCAATCAATCCCTCCCACTGGCAACAGAGTGGGATCCCAACTGCTGAATCTGAAGGCCATCAGAGCCAACGCGTGTTCTCACGCCAGATGTGCCACTTGGCAACTATGGGGAATCGCTGCAATGGTGGGCGAACCCTGAAATCAATGGACAACACTGTTGAAGATAAGATCTTGGGAAAAATGGAAACAATACTCAATCACAAAATTTAACAAGAATTCATGTTATTGAACATTTGTTGATCAAAATTGGGCACCAGGGAACACCCCTATCACTGCAACTTGTAAAAGAAGTCTTTCTCCAGTTTCACTCGGGAGACCAAATGGAGTTTTGGTTTCAATGCTTTCAAACACGCCGGGGGTTCAATTTGCATTTGAACATCCCACAAAATCTTTGCATGGGTCAAGCCATTGAGCTTGCTCATACGCCCCAAAAAACAGGCACCAGACGCAGCTCGTTTCAATGACCCTTCAGCCATTTGAGCATCAGTAAGGGCTGTCGGGGCAAAATGAATCTTCCCACCTCTCAGATTGGGTTGAACTTTGCATCGCATGAAGGCCTCAACCATGGTACCACTGCCATCCTTCAGTGCAACGTGTTTCATCCATGTCTTGGGGGGGTTTCAAAACAGAAAAACAAATACATAAGTAAGACAAGCCCATAAACATAAGTAAAGATATGTAAAGATACAAACATAAGTAAAGATATATACATATAAAGTATATAAACATAAGTAAAGATATAAGTACTTAAAATTACTTAAATATCAAGCCCAGGGCTAAAATATGATTGGGTTATTTTGGGACACATTGATGATTTGTTGGTGAAATAAAAACATACTTTGTTTGATAACGCAAGTCCTTGTCGACTTTCAAGGGCTCCACCACATGGCCTTGAACTCCAAGGTCAGGAATCGAATGCGACTGCATCGCCTTGAATCGCGCCTCGGCCAAAGTCATGGTGGACTTCGAGCTGGCAGCCGAATCCACCACCACCACCAATTGCACATCATTGTGGTACTGCCAGAAGATGACATGGTTCGGGTCTCCACCTGGTTGGGACTGGTATTTACAAGGGATCAAATAGGATGGAACACAAGTATGTGCTAGGTTGGGTCGGCAGCGACTTCTTGTTCTAAAAGTTTAGGTGTTTAGGCTCAGTGCTTCCTAGTTTAGACCACCCCATGCCTTCAGATGGCACAACTTCCCCAACATTGAACCCAAGCAGCTCCAAAGGCTCCAGCTGGAGACTTGCAGCTTTGTGGATGGATTCATCCAGGGACAGGTAGATGTCATAGTTCTTAGTGATGTGAACTGCTGGAAGGTGTCGCACTGGCTTGACAGTGAAGAGCCTGACTGCAAAATGCAAACATCTTTTTTGAAAAAACTGTTTGCAAAACCGGTTTAAGACATTTGAGCCCTAAAATCAAAAAACAAGTTGAAAAGGGACTGGAGCATCAAAATGAAATAAATCCAGGCACACATCAGCAGACTTGAAATCAGCCTTCGCCGTGGCCGGCAACACAGCATCAACAACAGCCACAGGTTGATCGCCCACACTCATGTCAGGCCCATCACCAGAAGGAGCATTGCAGCCTGCTCCATCAGCATCGCCTGCATTCCTGCGAATCACTGGGGTGACGGTGGTGTTCACAAAGTCCCGGAATGAGGCCACTTTCCCAGCCCATTTCTCACCATACGACTCATCACCATCAAATTTGCAAACCACAACATCAGACAGGGATGGGGCATCAGCATCCCATGAGGTAATGGCCAGCACTGGTTTGTCGACCGGGGCGCTGCTCTCTGGCTCCTTGGGCCCAGCATCTGTGTGTGACTCCCACCACTCAGACATCAGAATGGCTTCCATGTGGCCAGTCAATGCCTTCTGAACAGAAGGCTCCCTGCTGATGCCAAAGTAAGCAATGCGAGGCTTTGCAGAGTCAGTCTCCCATGTGGACTTCAAAGACCAAGAAGCCTCGATCCAATCGGGAACAGCCTGAAGGTTGAACTCCACAATGTCCAGTCGGGCATCAGGCGAAGCAATTGGTGTGCCACCCACCAAGCTTTCAATGATCTTGCAGGCAGCCTTGACACCCTTTTGCTGACAACGCTCTGCTGGTGACAAGTTGTAAGCTTCAATGGCATCACCAACATGGTTCGGTGGAGTCAGGCGCTTCATCTCCTTGATGCGCATGAGAGGCACTTCAGACAGCTTGCCACGTGCAGCCAAACTGCTCAGCCAAGGGCTGTTGCTTTCAGGAACATGGTCGCTGACACAAAGCCGGCACCTTGCACCCAAAGGCCTCTTGTCATTTCCATGCATTTGGTCCACTGCAAAGTGGACAGCAATGTCAGTCTCCATGTTGAGTCCACTTCCAAGAAGAGCATCCTCAATCCTGTGGGTGGCTGCCAAGTTGGACTTGACACTCTGCCCACTGTACTTCTGTGGAAGAAGAACCAGGAGAGCATTCTGGCCGGATTGATGGAGGATATTGGAGCAAGAGTGGATCAAGGCATCAATGTCGGCCATGTTGGGAGGCACACTCATGTCGAGCACCATCAGCATGAACCTTCCAGCAAGGAAGGAATGATTTCAAAATTGGTTCCGGAAAGGTTTCCTTAAGAGGTTTAGGAAACCTCAGCATAGTTCTTTCAAAGGGTGGTATTGAAAATCTCATTGAAAGAATAAGGGCAACAGAGATTTTGAATTCTTTGATTGATCTTTTAGCCCTGCCTCGAATCAGCTTGGCATCTCAAAGAAGATCCAGCTTCCATGTTGGATCTGAAGGCTGCCAGTTCCATCTCAGCGCCACTGAGGGGGCTATTTCGGACTCGAATGGACTCCTCACAGAACTCCCGAACACGCTCCAAACCACGAACATACCTCTTGCGGATGTGGGTCAAAACCATGCCTTGCCAACTGGCTTTCCTCCTTGACTCAGTTTCAGTCCAAACCTTCAAGGCTTCGATGTCATCCTCCAAATCTGCAGCCATCTTCTGGAAGGTGGCCGTTTGAACTTGGAGATGTAGAGCTTTGGACTTTGCCAAAGCAGCCTGAAAGGGCCAGAATAACAACATGATATGTATCATTTTTTTGAAATCAAACTTGCAAACCAAGAGAAGTTGATATCCACTATTGAAAATCTTTTGTTGTTTCTTTGATGTGGTTTATCCACAGGTTCAAAAAAAAAGGGAACACCCAACCTTCTCCACCGATGCTTTGTGCTTGGAAAGGATTGCAGACAGCTCAGAAACTTTGGACAAGTCCAGCTGGGCAGGGCACTCCTCGCTCAAAGAGTAAAGGTAGTCATCAAAGACCCGCTTCTCGAACAAGGCAACCACACCAGGCTTCTCAGCATCAAAGGAAGCACCTGGAAGCTGGGTAGCCAACTCCGACATCAGCAAATCAAAAGCTCTGCAGATGCGAGCCATTCTTGCAACATCAGGTGCTGTTGCAGACTTCCGGAGGCCAGGTGGAGCTTGCTTGAAGTCAGAAACTAGCCTCTTGCAAGTCCTGACCACTGAGTCCTCAGAGTTTCGCATGTTGAGGCTCCAATCATCAGAGATCAGCTCAGGCTGGAATCCAACTCGAAGGTTCGGTGAGCCAATGGCTGCATGGGTCACGGGGCCTTTTGCAATGCCAAACTCAGCCACTGCATTGCCCAAGACTTGCCGACATTCCAAAGGAAGGTGATGAACCAAGTTGATGACAGCAGCAGACTCTGAAGGACCCATGCCGAAGACACTCTTGGGGTACTTCCCACTGTCAAAGTTGCCAACCAGAGAGCTCAGTTTTTCCCCATGCTTCAAACGCCGGCCAAGTTGATGAAGAGCGTTGAAACAGTTTGGCTTTGCCCTTGTCATCACAGAGCCCATAGTGAGATCTTAGTAGCACAATCTTGAAGCACATCGTAATCAAAAACTGTTCTCAGAAGAAAGTCTGTTTGAAGAGGACCAGGAACACTATATATAATTCATGTTTTAAGGTTGGGGGGGTTTTCACAAAGGGAAATAAGGACCTATTTCCACTCATTTAAAAACCAAGGTGCCACGGTTCGCATTGATGCGATCTAGCTCATTGGCATACTCTGCAGTCACCATCCCCTTAATGTTGCAGAAGTTCTGATAGCTCGCACTCAGGTTGTTCTTGTAGTAGTCGATGAGGTCGAACTCAATGAGAAGCTCAGCTGCATACAGCGCTGCAACAGCACGTGTCCATCCCTTCGTGAAAGCGATGGATTGGCTTTGAATGGTATCATCTTGGATGGTTGCACTCTGCCAAGGCTCCAAGAAATAGCATTGGATAAGAGGTTGGATCACCAAGTACTCTGTTCCAGCCTGGGTCTGGGGATTGGTTCGTGGGCCTTGTAGCAAAATTAGCATCACCAAGTTCTTCATGGATTCCTGGATGACTAGGCCCTTGTTGCCGGCTTCAACATGATAGCACAACTGCCACAGCGCAATGTCTTTCACCCCAACACTCCAGTCAGCAGTTGAAAGGGGCTCCAACTCCGGAAAGTTCTCCATCAACTTGTGGGCCAACTTCGTGCGGTCATCAAAAGTGGGATAAGTCTGCATGAAGTACTCATGCACTGAACCGAAGTTGGAAAACATGGAGTTCATATGGCTCACCAACGCATCCCAAAACGGCATGGTAGCTATCACATCCTTGTGCTGTTCCACAGCATCACATAGCTCATCAGCTTTGCCCTTCTTGGGAGCCTTTGCCGAGGAATTGGATCCATTGCTGGGTCTTTTGCCCATGGTTGGAAGGCGCTTTTCGCTCCAGGTCTGCAATTTTGAAATAAAATGCTACTCACTTTCCGAGTGAAGCTGAAATGGAATAGGTTCTTTTCCGAGTAGCGCTCAGAAAATCATTTGGCAATCCTTTCAGTTTCTTAAGATATCAAAGGTTGGCTGCAAACCAAATTTTCCGATGAACCTAGACCGACTTCCTCAGAAACTGATATTGTTGGCCTTGGGGCTCATCAGAAAAAGCATGAAGCAACATCATGCTGATTTTGGAGGGCTTCAGGGAGAACATGGATTTTCCGAGGAACCTAGTCTAACTTCCTCAGAAAATGTGATTTGGATGGCCATGCTAAAATCTTAAGAATTTGATGGGTTGGGATATGTTTTTTCCGAGTAGTGCATTTTGGTGGTGTTGATTTTCCGAGCAACCCATAAATATTATCAGTATCATAATCCCAAAAAACAATCACCAAAATGAAACCAAGAATAGCTTTGGGAATAGACCACATTTTTGGTGGGTGAAGGTGGAAGCTGGCAACTAGTTTCGCATTTGATTTCGGACGTGCAATCCACTACTGTAATGGCTCGAATTGGGCTCACCTCAAAAAACAAAATTGATTGAAAGAAACTGTAATATCCAACATGATATCTCTTGTCTATGTGCTACAATGGTAAATCCGAGGTGTCCCACAAGCAGCTTTCTCGGTTGGCCCCATTGATAATGGGCCATGGATTCGCACATGTTTCCATTGAACCCCTGGCAGTTTTGAAAAAAGCAACAAACTATGATAATAAACAAAAATGTTGGAGATGGCAATGGATTCAATAAGGGAGTTTGGAGATATGATTTCAATGCCATCTTGGCCAAAAGGGTTCTGTCGCTCCAGCAAGGTAAACTTGCACCAGCAGTGTCCAAACCCCTAAGGGAGAAATACCACAGCAACAAAAAATACTAGTTCTATCTAGTTTTTCTTTTTTGGGGCGTTGACACATAGGCGCAATCAACATCTATCAAAATTGCCAACCACTTTTCCACCATGGTCCAACAATGTGTGAAGTTCTATCATATCTAAGGATTGTCGATCAAGTACGTTCGATGATGAACTGGCTGGACTTCTGATGACCTTTGTGATCATCTTTGGATTTGCGACTTGGCTGGGCTTAGGTTGCCCGGATGATGTGCTCACCCATGTAACGGGCCCATGTGCGAGCCAATTGAACTGGGTACTTGGCAGTGCCCTTGGTTGGCCTAGATTTTTGGCCGGGCTTACCCCACCCAGAAAGTACAACATGGTTGTGTTCACCATCACATTTCAATCCCAACCTGGCCAACACAGAGCCACCGTCGATCTCGTAGTCAAACCATTGGAGGGTAAGGATGCGAGTTCGCTTCTTGTACTCGGCGCCAAACATGCAGTAGTCCACATCCACAATGTTCCACTTCTCTGTGCCCTTACTGGCCTTACAGGTTGTCCAATTCATTGTGGGGTTTGATACATCACTGCTACTATGTATGCATCTAATTGCAATCATCTGTCCAAAAACAATCAAAAACATTAATGATATAATTCCTGGTTTTTTGAAAAAGGATGACTCAGGTTGTGTTTGTTCGCCACAACTTACAGCTGCTTTTGGATTTCAAGTGTACAGATTCCTGGAGCCAATACAGCATACATATTATATGATGCATTAATAGATAGTAAATGATATTAATGAGTATATGTGTAATTAATATACTTTATATATATATATTCATATCAGATTGATTTGTTTCTATATGTGGGCCTCAAACATGTCGATGAGGTCTGGGAAGTACCACAGGACCGATGTTCGGGGGTTCTCGATTGAGACGAGGATGCGATTGTCAGAAAAGATCTGGGCCATCTTCACCATGTTTTTGATGATGTTGTTGGAAACAGTCAAGACATCGCACTCCATGCCAGGAATGCCCTCTGGGTGCCATTTGCTCCTGATTTTTCATGGGCTACTAGAAAATGATATAATTTCTTGACAAAACACACCCTTTTTGACCCGATTTTGGTTTAAAAGCTATAAAGAAAAGGGGGCAAAGTTGGCAGTCCTGAGTCGAGGATACCTCGCCTGGGAAAACGTGTCGCAGGGCGGGGCAAAATGCACGTAGTGGACCTTTTCCTGCACAATCTCGTTGGCGATCTTGATAGCCTAAGGCGCTCACTTGAGTAGGCCCCAGCAATCAATGCTTGATTCTCTGAGTTTGGCAAAACTGTTTCCCATTTGGATTTGCTTAACAACAAAAGATCACCCTAAGATGGTGGTTCCTTATTGGGTCCCCTATCAAAATTTATCATATAATATAAAGATCACACCAAGCATATGTTGAGTAACGGTCTCTTTGTTGCTGATATCATGGGTAGCCCCTGCAGTAATGTAGTCGACAGACATGGTGACAAAACCCAAAGTGCTCATCTCCTCGGCAAGGATGCCACTGCCTGAGAAGATCTCTGCCATCCTGAAGGCCCGGTCACGCTGGACATGGTCAAGGAAGGGTTCCTTACAAGCAGTGATAGGATCCTTCGGTTCAATCTCAACTTCCCATGGTTCATCCTCACATTCGCTGTCACTAAGATTCTGAATCAGGATAGACTTTGCAGTCTCCAAGAAAGAAAACTTTCGGTCCAAACCAGCACACTGTTTTTTGTGGGGTGGAGATGCCCCAGTGTCACTGTCACTCAGTTGCGGCTGACTATCCAGGATGGGCTGGCTGTCCTCAAACATGTTGCCAACTCTAAAGAAAGTCGGTCCTACTTGTGGCTCCACTGGCTTGAGTCGCTAAATTTGCCAATCAAACCATGTATCATTTGGTGACATGTTGTTTCAATTTTTGGTCAAAAAAACCTTCTTTGTTGAGGGATCATGGATGAGACTGCCCGACAGGTTGATGTGGAGATCATCAACACCTGAAACCCGGCCTTGCTGAGAAGTTTCTGGATCACTACATCGTCTAGTAACTCTAGTAGATGCCGGAAAACTGTTTGGAAAAAAACATGTCACTCTTTCACTCGCTTAGCGGTCAACGTCATCAAACTCTGGTTGAAGTGGCACTGATGCATCATCCTCCAGGTCTTCAACCACAGGGGGATCTGGGGAACTAGTGCTTTCAGCAGCAGCCCCTGCTGCAACAATGCCTTGAAAAGAATTTTGATTTAAGGCCGCCATGACATTGGGGTTCAATTTGTCCCACAATTCATAGCCCTTATTGATTGCATCTGTCCACGTAACCCCTTCTTTTTGAAGAGTTTTGGCAATCCCACAAATCACATCCATTCGAGGGTTGGCAACCAATTCTTGGGGTCCACCAGGGTTCCCCCTCTCAATCCTAACATTGCTAACACCGGGCTCCAAAGCAGCCACTGGAACAGTATTTCCCACTGGTTGAACTTGAAGCGCTGGTCTTGAGGATGTAGTGAGAATCGAAACATCCAAAGGAGGAACAAGAATCGCTGATTCAGTCACCCAATCTCGCAAGTATGAAGCAGCTGTTGTCAAGAAGAAAGGGCTGGGCTCAACTGCATCAGCTAGGTTCAAGATCATCGTTTGGTACTTCCGCTCTTTGGGACGTCGAGGAAGGAAACCTTTAGGAGGGCAACAAGATTTTAGATGCATGACTCCCATCATTAGTAGACATTCATCATACAAACATGATTCTACATCAGTGATAATTTTGTACCACCAAAAGAAAAAACATTTCTGACATGACAGGCCTGATGGCATTGACCCAGGAAGTCTCGCAATATCATCAGCAGTGAGGTAGGTAATGCGAGTTGAGTAGGTCGAATCACTCATCCACTGTTTGCACCTGCAACCAGTTTGTGAAGTCCACCCACCCAATCAATTTGTTCTTACATATATATATATATGTAAATCACATTGGTTCTTATGTATATAACAAATCAATTTAATCTCCAATCACATTTGGGTGTTTGAAGCAGCAAGCACAATCCGCCAAGATGCAATAGGACTGCGTCAGTTTCACCGCCAGCAGTTCGAAGTGGATCGCCAAGGGACAAACCTTGGGCCAAGAGAGCCATGACACATTCCTTGTAAAGTTCCATGATTCTAAGTTTCTAAGTTTGAAGATGAAGATGTATGTTTCTATTTTTTTTGATTCCACAATAGCCCCAACAAAAAAAAATGATGTATCAATCGTACAAATAATATGGTTTCTTTAATCAGCCAAACAACTATTTCGCTGTCGAAACTCGAACCAATGGGGCGCTGATGGCCCAAAGATACCAACAACTTTCTTTCCACACTTCGCCAGCCACGATTTCCAATCTCTGATGTAATCCATCTTGAAACAAGACTTCAGTGCTTCATGTGGTCGGTTTTCCGGTTGAGAAAGAAATTTGGCATTGATGACATCGATCAGTTTTGCTGGAGACTCCGCCACTGCGACTTTGTTCTTCACAAATCCTCATTCAGTTTCAAAGACCCCCAATTTCTATGTATCTTGTTAGAAAGTATGTGTTTTTATGTTTTATATGTTTTTCCCTCTTCAAAATTGAAAGTGGTGTTGAAGAAACCTATTGCTAATGAATCCATGGCTCGACTCAATGCTCCAAACCACTGATCCACATCCTCATGGTTTTGAATTGAGTTGGAAAAGTTTCAGCATCGTTTACTTGGAATCCCAAGAAAAGTTTGCCCAAATAGAAAATCATGACAAATTGATTTCAGGATCCTCATGAGTGTGTCCTACTCGCAAAAACGCCAGCCGGATTTCTCCGACAAGGCGCTTTTGCACGAGCAGGCCACACATGGCCATGACAATGTTGTTCTTGTTGGATGAACCTGTATTGTCCAGTTGTACAGTCAATGTGCAATCATGCAGCTGAACCCCATGATTGGCCAACACTGTAAGTAGGTGGAGTAGCAACTCACATGTCGTCGAACCACCCTTGGAACAGTCAGCATCTGATACTGATAGCCAGGCTACATAGCCATGACAGAGAAGTCCCCAAACATGGAGTCTTGGTCTTTGATATTTGTCGAAATGATGGCTGTCGAAAATGCGACTTCGTGGTGTCGCATACTTTCCTTGGTCCATCCCATCAATTATGCAGCAGAGTTGCTTCTGCTGCAACCTGCTGGACGCTCTCAGCGCCCAATAGATCTTGCGATCCATCAGCTGCGAGGCCAAATGTCTGTCATAGAGCGCTCTTTGGCGAATGCGTCGGTTCAAATCAGCTGATAGGTGTTTGATCAACAGTTTGTGTTGTACACAGACAGGGCACACACTGAAGAGGTAGCGATCTCTAAAAGAAAGTTTGTGAGAAAAATCATTTCGAAAACAGCTGTGAAAGCATTGCCATGAGCACTTTTGACCAGTTGTTGAACAATATTGGCGCCAAAGGTCAAAAATAGTTCCAGGAGGCAGGTAACGAACCTCTACCTCTTGCCCAGGGATCTTTGACGATTGTGATGGGGTACATCGATAAGAATCTTCATCTTCACTCCAAACATCACCAGATTTGGATTTCTTGGTACTCTTTTCATCCAAGGGCAGTGTTTCAGCGACACTGTCATAAAGGGATTGCAAGTATGACCAAACTTCAGAGTACACAGGTTTGGGATCCGCATGAGGTCTTTCCATGTAGCGAGAATCCATGGGTGC
>Ga0126342_10020118_pt1:0-7500 | contig 11256 bp, 13 predicted proteins | sample Cyp1metagenome_FD_92528 | JGI IMG/M metagenome (GOLD analysis project Ga0126342, IMG submission 92528) | Coral microbial communities from Lord Howe Island, Old Settlement Bay, Australia - Cyphastrea 1 metagenome | ecosystem: Host-associated > Invertebrates > Cnidaria > Coral ...
AACTGAAGTTGCTTAAAATCGCAAGGGTGAATGCTGAAAATCAAAGCTAAAGCCCATTCAGACTCATCTGAATGCAGGGCTGAGTCTTGCCTGCTCTACGGCAAGCCTGAATCATCCCACGGTGGCTAGTTACAAACTCTTAGAAACAGAGCGTGACTGACACACACAGCGGGACTCCGCCCATCTTTCACACACAACTTTGTCACCTACCATCTTTCACACACGGCTTTGTCACACACCATCTTTGACACACCCTCTTTCACACACCATCTTTGTCACACACACACCATCTTTCACACCATCTTTCACACACCACTTTGTCACACACCATCTTTCACACCACTATGTCACACACCATCTTTCACGCACCACTTTTGTCTCACACCATCTTTGTCACACACCATCTTTCAACTGTGTCACACACTATCTTTCACACATCACTTTGTCACACACTATCTTTCACGCACAACTTTGTCACACACCACTTTGTCACACGCCATCTTTCACACACCATCCTTGACACACCATCTTTCACACCACTTTGTCACACACCATCTTTCACCACACCGTCTTTCACACACAACTTTGTCGCACACCATCTTTCACCACACCATCTTTCACACACAACTTTGTGGCACACCATCTTCCGCCACACCATCTTTCACACACCACTTTGCCACACCCCATCTTTCACACACAACTTTGTCACCCACCATCTTTGACACACCATCTGTCACACACAACTTTGTCACACACATCTTTGTCACACACGCCATCTGTCTTTGTCACACACCATCTTTCACATACAACTTTGTCACACACAACTTTGTTTTACTTCTCGGTCCTCCACCACCTCGTTTGTCTTTCCTTATTGGCAGAAGTTGTCTTGTGCGGTTATCCGGTCCTTTAATTTTTATCACTCGTGTCGCAGGGGAATTTCTATCTGCAAGATCGTGACTATAAGCTTTACCTGAACCTTTGCATTTTGGGCATTTTGGGGCTCTCACAATACGGATCCCTTGGTCCATGGAACCTTGGAAGAAACTTGGGGTGTTGGAAGTATGGTACTCTAGAATCTCTAGAATCCCCAAACTTGCCCTCTTCCAACCTTATAAAGCCTTGCCACCCTGCCTGGAAACTGAGAAGCTGCAGAGGCGGCGCTTTACTGTGGATCATCCGAACAACGATTCTGTTGGGTTTCAATCTCTAGGGCGGGGAGCGGCGCCAGAAAAATGCATCGAATGCATGCTCCGGAAAACCGGAGCACTCCTAGAACATCCTGGAACCTTGCTGGAACTTCCTTGGAGCATCGCTGGAACCTGGCTGGAAAGTTGCTGGAACATCTGCTGGAACTTGCGAAATCTTGCTGGAACTTTTCTGGAATCTTAGTGAAAGCTTGTTGGAAAGTCATTGGAACATTGCTGGAACTCTGCTGGAACTCTGCTGGAACCTAGAACTTTGGACCATATTGCTGGGAACCAAGGCGGGTGTCAATTTATTTCGTTTTTTTACATTGTTTCTTGCTTTGCTTAATGTGCCGGGTTGTGATATTAGAAGTCTGGCTTGAACTTTGCTGGAACCGTTTCGCAACTTTGCTGGAACCTATATGAAGACAACTTCTAGATTTTCTTCTTTTTTTTGTGGTCTGGCAGGCCATTAAAGACGACGATCCCTTGCTGAAACTGTGATGCTGGAATCCTTGCCTGAACCCTTGAAGGAACCTTTGCTGGAACCCTGGCATGAACCTTGCTCTCCAGGGTTCCAGGTTGCAAGGTCATGGGGCAAAGTTCCAAGCCTGCGCCAGGATCCCAAGGATGCTGATTTCCAAGGTTCTAGGATTTATTCAAGATGAAAGGGTTCCAAGATTTTAAGGTTTCAGGGTTCCAAGGTTCCAGGATTCATTGTTCATGGGGATACTCCATCGACGGAAGTACTCACACAGCTGGGGGGTCTCCAAGCGCCGATTGGCTTCGAGGCCCGGTCGCAGATCTGGTCCTGTAGCTTTAGGACTGCAGTGCTTAGGTGGACCCGCAGGGAATCTCACCGCTACAAGCAGCGTGTCCGCAACGTCAAAAGCATCACAATATCAACTCGGCCGCTCCGGACAATACTGGAAAGCCTATCGCTGTAGGTTTTTAAAGGTTCCATGGTCCCAGGATTTCATGACGCACAAGCAGCCCCGCAACTAATAAAACAAAACCCAAACTAAATCCACAAGTTTTGCTATGGCGCCCGGAAAATCGGAAAGGTTCCTGCAGGACTTCCCGCGAAGAGTTCCTGCGAGGCATTCCTGCAAGGGCTCCAGCGAAGGAATTCTGCTCTGGAACCTTGTAGCCCCGGAACTGTGAAATCTTGGAGCTTTGAAACCATGGAAACCTGCGACCTTGGATTCCTGGAGCCTGAAAACCTCGGAGCCCTGCAGGCAACCTTAGAATGCTGCAACCCTGGAGCTCTAGAACCCGGGGGCTTTGACTCTTTGCAAGTCTGGAACCTGCACCACTGGGAACCTTCAAGCTTTACCTGAACCTTTGCAGCCTTGCATTTTGGGGTTGGAAGAAACTTCGAGTGTTGGAAGTATGGGACTCTAGAGTCATGGAGTTGGGGAACCCCAAACTTGCCCTCTTCCAACCTTATAAAGCTGTGCTACCCTGCCTGGAAAGTGAGAGCCTTGTGAAAAACATTGAGCTTTGCACTTTGTGAAACTGTAGAGTTGACGCTTTACTGTGGGTCATACCGTGCTGCTTAGAATTCACTGAAGCTGCTCTGTTGTGTTTTGCGTTTGCTTTGCATTGCGCTGGTCATTTGGAACCCCATGGTAATCTAGGCCTTGCTGGAACCGTTCTGGAACGGTGCTTGTTGGAACCTTCCTGGTGCCTTGCTGGAACCGTTCTGGAACGGTGCTGGTGCCAGCAAAACGCATGCTCCGGAAAACCGAGCTGGACACCAAAAGGCTGGGAGACCAATGAACTGGGAAACAAGAGCGCACCCACAGAGCTGGACACACCAGCCAGACATTGGGAGACAAGTAAAGGCAGACATCCGGAGAGCCGGGCACAACCAGCCAGACCGGGAGGCAAATAAAGGCAGACATAGTGAGAGCCAGACACTACCAGCCAGGCCGGGAGACAAATAAAGGCGAACAAGTGAAGACAGACTTCCAAAGAGCCGGACGCCACCAGCCAGACAAGGAAACAAATTAATTCGGAGACATGTGAAGACAAACATCCAAGGAGCCGGACACCACCAACCAGACTGGCAGACAAGTGAAGACAGACATCCAAAGAGCAGGGCAGCACTAATTAAGGGGGACAAGTGACATCCGGAGGGCCGGGCGCCACCAGCGAGACACTGGCAGACACATGAATTGGGAGACAAGTGAAGACAGACATCCGGACAGCCGGTCACCACCAGCCAGACGGGGAAGCAAATGAATTGGCAGACGAGTGACGACAGACACCCGGAGAGCCGGGCACCACCCGGCCAAACTGTGAGACGAATGAATTTTAAGACGAGTGAAGACATCCCAGGCGCTAGATTGAGAGACAGGTGGATTGTTTGGGACGGTGAAGACAGACATCCACAGAGCCAGACACCACCAGGCAGACAGGGAGACACATGAAGGACAAGTGAAGATAGGCATCCGGAAAGGCAAACACCACCAGCAAGACGGAGAGAAATGAAGGGAGACAAATGAAGCTGACCATGGGAGACACATGAATTGGGAGACAAGCGCAGACAGACATCCAAAGAACCGGACACTACCAGCCTGACTCCGCAACAAATGAGTTGGGAAGCAAGTCATCTGGAAAGCCGGGTGCCACCAGCCAGATGAAGGGAAACAAGTGAAGACAGACACCCAAAGAGCCGGACACCACCGGCCAGACTGGGAGACAAATGAAGACAAACATCCAGCCGGACACCACCGGCCAGACGGGAGACAAATGAAGTGGGAGACACATGAAGACAAACACCCCAAGAGCTGGACATCACCAGCCAGACCGGGAGACCAATGAATTGGGACAGGGAGACACATGAAGGGAAGACGGGAGACAAATGAAGGGAGACAGGTGAAGATAGACATCGGGAGAGCCGGACATCACCGGCCAGGCAGGGAGACCAACGGATTGTGAGACAAGTGAAGACAGACATCCGGAGAGCCGGGCACCACTAGCCAGATGGGGAGACAAATGAATTTGGACAAATCTTGAGAGCCGGACACCATCACACGGAAAGAAGCGGGCGCCTCTTAAGAGAGAATTTAGAACCCCAAGAGTAAATTGTTTGTGGAGCTACAGCAACTACAACAATTACAACTGCAGTAAGAATAGCAACGACAAACAAGAACTCGCAAGTAACAGACAACAACCAACAACCAAGAACAGCTTGCAAATAACATGCCAAACGGAAGAAACCAGCTCCAAACGCGGCAAAACGCATGCGCAATCTAAAGTATCAGCTCCAAAATGTTGTAAGCGGCATGCGAAATCGAAGGCTCCAGCTCCCAAATGCTGCAGATAGCATGGAAAACCGGCACGGCCAAAAACAAAAGAAGGGACACGACAAAAAAACTTAAACCATGCCCTACCCTTTTGTTACCCGGGCTACCATCCATCTCATGATTTCTTTGTTTTGTCTACTTTGCCTCTTTATGTCAATATCTGCGTATGTGCGTGTGCTTGTGCGCAATGGCTGTTTCTGGGCAAGGGCATGCAGGTTGAATTATCTGGTGTGCGGCGATTTTCGCGGGTTGATTTAGAGTTGCTCCGTGAGACTTTGAGTTTTTGGCTCTCACACGGCGCGCGGCGCATCCGTACAGCATGATCTCTTGCATTGAAGCATCAAAAGGGGAGCACGTGCAGATAAACAGTTTCACCATATCATGGGTTCCCGGTGCAAAATCTGTCCCATTCGCAAAGGATATGCGAATAGAATTTTTCAGAGCAGTTGCCCGTAGATAGTTTGGCACCCTCTTGCCATGCCAGAACCCGTCGAAGGAAGACTTCAGAAGCATGATCTGCCTCCAAGAGACCGGAAAAAGATTCAAGATGCAGTCAACACATACTACAACCTTCATGTAGAATTCAACCAAGACAAGGACCTCACAAAAGAAGAGCGGCGGAGGCAGTTTGCAAAAATTTTGAAGGCAGCCTTGGATCGGAACTTGGGCGAACACTGGCATGTAGCAGTTGGCAATGCCTTAGGATATGCTTGCAAAGTTCGCCAGAGGGCAATGGGAGTATGGAAGTTCGGGTCCCGTGATGGCTGCGTGGTTATCATTTGGAAGTCTCCTGGATTGGAGCCCCTGGACCAGAATGGCGCAGAAGCCGAGAAGGTCAAACCAGAGGTTTCAAAACTGAAAGAAGTTCGGGTGGTTTTTCCAAATTGTCCTGGCTGTGAGTCAGACGCCAAAATCATCGAGGCAGTTTGCCAAGAGGTTGCTAGCTTAGACACTAAGGATGAACAACTTGTGGCCACGGCGCTTCGCAAGCGGGTTACCACAGATTTTGGGCCGATTTGGCACATCCTTGCAGGAACCAAGTTTGTGGTTGAGGCAGCCGAAAACTGCCGCAATCAATTTTGCATAGAAGCCGGCGGGATGCGGGTCCATGGCTTTCGGCATGAACAACTCAACACAGGGCTGTTTCCATCTTTAGATGCCGCCACCTGTTTGAAGGCATTGCCATACCTTTTGATGACGCTCCTGTGCTTTGCTTACATGGGCCTTTCATCGCTTTGTAAAGAAGTGCCCGAAGCGCGCCCGGTGCAGTCAGATTTTCTTCATGGTTTTTTGAAGCAGAAGCTGTGCCACGAGAATTGGGAATTGTCATTGCGGACTTTCGGGGTCATCGTCATTGGGTCGTCTTTTTTCTTCAGATCAATGCCAAATGTAAACAGGTCGAAAACGCCGAAGGCTTGAGCGCCACCTTGCCTCCGAGAAAAAAAGGTTTGCGATTTTTGGCGATGCTGCGGAGGCTTCTTTTAACGGAAGTTTGGTGTCCTGCAAAGAGAGGCCGTGCTTGATCACGAACCTCCTAGCGTGTAAGTTACGGTGTACTTCAGCGTTGGTAGAGGATTCGTTGGGCATTTGATTCTACGGCAAAGTCGGTCCATGTTCCTTTGGGGGATGTGGCCGTGCGAATTCAGGTTCAAGGGGCCCCAGTTATAGCACTGTAGGCTGTGGCGCAACGATTAGCTGGCCAGAAGCCTATTTGGCAAGAACCTTGCAGCCATGCCGTGCCGAATCTCTGCGGTTGCCGTTGCTCTCCTGCTGAATCTTCCTTCGTGCAGCAGCAATCCGAGCCCACGGGCTCTCCGTGGCCAGAGCGCTGAGCATTGGCTTCAAAATTCAACAGCGCCTTCATGCGGATGCTAGGCAGCGTATAATTGATTTAAATCCTTTTCATTTTGTGCGTATGTCCAAAACCATGGTCCTGGATGGGCCCGCCTAGGAAGCTTAAGAGGGTGTGTGACCCTGTCAAAAGTTGCGAGGACGACTGGGCTGGCATAGGGAGCGCCAAAATCGAATAGTGCATGGTGAGGATTCCAAAGAGTGCACGTGGAAATGGCAGGTTAGCCTTCGAGCTGAGATGAACGGAACTCTGCAGCATTTCTGTGGTGGAACACTTGTCTCTGACAAGTGGGTCCTCACCGCTGCGCACTGCACGGCTTTTCTCAATGATTGCAAGATGGGCAAGTTGAGGGTTGTTGCAGGGGGATGGCACCAAGATTCCACAATGAAAGAGAAATCTATATCTCGAGGAGTGCGCCGTGTTTTGATCCACCCGTCTTTCAATGTCGAGTCCCACTTCAATTTTGATTTTGGCATGCTGGAGCTGGATTCTCCGATGCCATTTGACGACTGCATTGGCTCTGTGTGCCTGCCTTCCACTGATTTCCCGCGTATTGGAACAAGCTGAGAAGTCACCGGATGGGGCACTTTGGACATGCAAGGTGCACTTCCCAGCGTGCTGCAGCAGGGGCTTGTAAGTACATTGAGCCAAGACGCCTGTGACTCGGTTGCAATTTCTTGCCTAGCGCTTCAGCATTGGTTTGGCGTGGGCTTCAGTGCATATATGAACATGTTGCTTTACCACATTTTGGAACGGGTTCTTTATACCAGTGTTGGCAGTATGAGGGGTCGAAAAATCGATTGTGCTTAGCGCGTAGCAGTTTGGGGTGGCGCTGTGTGCTTAGCGCGTAGCCGTTTGGGGTGGCGCTGTGGTGGCGCTGCATGGTGCTGGGCAGCGCTGCATAGCCCTTTTATAGGGGTCTAGCGCGGCGTAGAGGGTGCTAGCAACACAATGACCTTCCGCTTGTTTGGGCGGCACTGCCTGCAGGGTGCGGTTGTATCTCTGTCGTGCGAGACAAGCGGTTTGTATTTAGATTTGTTTGTGTTTTTCTCTTGCATCGTGCTGTCCAGTGCTGCCTGTAGCGGTGTAGCTGGGTATATTTACAATTCTGTTGTTTCGTTGGCGTTTTCATTGACAGCCTCGGCCTTTG
>Ga0126342_10020119_pt1 | contig 11255 bp, 5 predicted proteins | sample Cyp1metagenome_FD_92528 | JGI IMG/M metagenome (GOLD analysis project Ga0126342, IMG submission 92528) | Coral microbial communities from Lord Howe Island, Old Settlement Bay, Australia - Cyphastrea 1 metagenome | ecosystem: Host-associated > Invertebrates > Cnidaria > Coral ...
ATATGCCAGATAGAATGTCAAATAGAATGTCAGAAGATATGTCAGATAGAATGCCAGAAGATTTGCCAGTAAGAAAATGTATAAATGTCATGGTGGGGATCACACGAAGTAAAGTAATTTAATCGTTAGTCTTCGGTAGTCTTCGTCGAGTCATATGAGGATGAGTGTGTGCGTGTGGCTGCACGCGCGGAAGGATGTGGAAGCATCGCGGAAGGAAAGTTTCGCGGAAGCGTCGTCGAAGCTAAAAAAAAAGATATTTATAATATATATATATATCTCTCTCTCTCTCTCTCCATATAGATAGACTTACATACAATCATGATAGATATAGTTTGTTGCTGCCTCAAACTCTTTTTAAAATCTATCCAAATCCACAAATCCACCATTACATCCCCATTTCAATGCATTTGCTTAAGGAATCTACAGGAACCCCATTTTTTTTGATGGTGCAGACATGTCAAAACCTATGGTCTTAATTCTCCATTCAAATCGGGTCAACCTCCGCATGTTTTTGGGCGAAAGGTGGACTACGTTGTGAACACCGAAGTCGCCGATCAAAGTGACTCCGCCGACCGAGGTTTCTTAAGTCATGGCTCCCCAAGTCGGTTTCAAGACTCAAATGGTCTGACTTGGATGATGTAAAATTGGGGCCCCATTTTAGGAACTCCCCATATAACGATGTGGGACTACGAAATCGATTTGGAAGATGATGTTCACTGCAGTCTTTCAGTGCCTTCAGCCTTCAGGCATCACCTTATACCTAGATGTTGGTAAGCGAGTTATAACCCCTGAGTGGGTTGGGGTTTTGGGATATATCCCACAACCACAACTCGCCAAACCTGTCAACGTATGTCAGCATCACATCGAAATAAGCCGTGTTAGTTTTGGGGATGGCCTGTAGCCACCAAACCTGGACGTTTTTTCATTTTTGGGGGACAAACGATTGGCTTATCATACGTAGAGCCCACTGAAAATTGAACTGCGTGAGCAGGGGATCAAAAAAACAGCAAGTTTACTGAGATGTACATGTTTGAAGGGATTAATCCACATCACATATCATAGCGTTGCAGAAAACTAGCATTACATCATACTACATGTCGTTAAAATTATTTAACATCAACTATATAAACATTTGCAAGCATATGTCGACTATATTTACATGCTACATTTATGTAATATAAACATATACTTGGTTGCATCCACCATTTGCCTTGATATCATATTTATTTATGTATTGTTATTTTACTACACTGTATTTAAGTAACATCACAATTGTTTACACCATTATTATATATATACATTATTATTGTCATTTGTTTATTGTTATTTTGATTGCTACTATGGTGGTGTTGTTGTTTATATATAGTTATATCCAACAAAATAACTTGTATATTACATATATATATATGTATATATCACATTATGCCCAGTATGTTTCTTTACATTAGCAATATTTGGTTATGTCCAACAGGATTCAATAGATTCCATAGATATACATTTGGTCAGTTGATAATTGTTAATATGATTCAACAGACATCTATCTATATATTTCATATTCCAACGTGAAATCCCACATCTATCTGGTCAGTAGATTCAATAGATATAAACATTAGCAATATGTGATATATCCAAATACAGTTGATATCCAAATATAATGTATATCCTAATAGATTTCAACCTACTATATAGATAACAGTTATATATTTGGTTTCATTCAACAGTACAATATATCCCTATGGATCCAGCCGTAGCTTCTGAGGAAGTACGGCTGGCCATGGATCCATAGGGATGATCATGGGAATCCCAGGGAATCCCACAAACAACTTACCATGGGTTTTCCAGATCTTTTTGTTCGTTTACCCCTGGGGAAATGGTTATATATCGATTATAGGATTATGAGAGTTTTGTTTCAATTCTTCATATTATATATATACAGCTCATAGAGTATCATAGAAGAAAAGGATATAGATATAGATATAGATAGTTGATATCCAGATTTGTCGTAATGATTACAACGATACTGATTGTGACAAACGCAATGATGGTTTGTAGCCAAACTGTGCATGATAACTTATAGCTGCAGCTACTAGATACTATGATATACCATTGACCATGGTGATTGGAGCAACCTTCTACCATTTCATCCATTATGTCATATTATGCATATATAAATATATATATAGCTATATATGGTATATTATGTATTTAATAATACAAATTATATTATATCCCATTTGAGTAGTAATACACTATTAAATACTATGATACACTACTATTATAAACAGTACAATGTATACATACATCAATTGTACACAAATAGATAAAATGAGATCAATTATATGAACCTTTCTATCCAATATGTATATCTATATGTCTAACAACTATATATAACTATATATTGGTATATTATCAGATAGTACATATTACCTCCATTGTTTATAGTAATATACTATGATGTACTATAATAAACTTCTGGTATGTATATATATAATCCCTATATTTATATGATATGCCAATAGTTTTTAACTAAACATCCCTAGAACAAAATATGATACAGTATGTATATATATATATGTAGAATATGTGTTATAATAAGCTATTGGGAATATATCTAAACAATATATATATATATACAGTCTATATATGATAGTTTAATAACCATAGTAACTCTATATATATATATCAAAAGTTATATAGTTATAAACAATATAAACTATTGATATAATATAAACATATATTGATATGAACTATTGATGATGTTAGAAAACTATTGATATAAACTATATATGTATTATCTCAAACATCTTCTAATTCCCTGAGGTGAAGCCGTGACCAAGGGCCTGGAACTGGTCCAAGCCTTGAGCCTCCCCACGGACGATGAGTTCGCGCAGTCCATCGTCCAGGTGCAGGGCGCCGGTTGGAGGAGAACCAGGGGAAAATCCTGGAAAACACAGGAAAACTATGGAAAAATCTGGGAAAACCATGGGAAAAGGATCGAACATATATGGCGTAAAGTCGTGTTTGGCGGAAAACTGTTGAAATCAATTGAAATCATGGATTCAAGATGGTTTTTGAGCGTGTTTAAGCGATACGTTAAGCAATTAAGCACTAAAAGGGCACAAAGGTACTAAGGAATACATGAGGATTTGGGCAGTAAATGGTGGCTTACAGTTCAAATATCAGCAGACAACTAGGTGTGTTGTAATTAGTTTTTACAAAATTGAGCAATGAACATGAGGATGTTTTGAATTTCGAGTGTATTTCGCCGGTAAAAAAATGTTCCATTAAGCATGTTAAGCAGCAAAAATGGTTGCACGATATGCCCAAGTGTAAATCGGTTTTATTGGGTATGATACGATATGTTAGTAGGGTATTGGTGGTTTTTATTTTAGGAATAATGCATACCGCACAAAAACAGGGCCCTCAGTTTTGTAAATTCGTGTATGTTCACCCATCGTATCCACCAAAAATTCAATCGTTAAGCTCGTTATCTCTGTTTACCAACTTAGCTATCATTTCTTAAAAATCCACGAGCACATCATATTTTTTTTTGTGGCATTATCATTCTTGTTGGTTGGGTTCCAAATTTGCCTGATCCAACTGATCCATTCCTTTTTTTTTTGTCAAGCCTTCATGTTTGCTGGTTAAATCCATACCTTTGTTCGCTTGAATTCCCATTTCAAATCCAAGAATCATGGTTTGATATGCTAAAAAAATAAATTAGCTGGCTCAGTTCCATGAAAATCCCGTGAAATCCTCATTTTCCTCACTATCCTCTGGTAAATGTTTACATAGCTATTGAAAATGGCCCAGTCGAAATAGTGAGTTTTCCCATTGAAAATGGTGATTTTCCATAGTTATGTATGGAAAATCACAATTTTTAATGGGTAAATCCACTATAAATCACCATTTTCCATAGTTTTTTGTATGTTTGAGGGTAAATGCCGTGGTGAACCGTTCCCCACCACGCTGTAGGCCATCGTCGAAAGCGGTGGTGCGACCTCCTATGCCGTGACCGTCACGGATCGTCAGGCCAGTCGCCGGGCATTAAAAAAGCGACCCGCAAGTGACATGTTTGTTGGTGTAGCCATCGAAGTATAGATATAAGTATAGACATGTATATGTATATATGTACAGTATAATGTATATATATATATTTATTTATGTATGCATCTACATATATATATATGTATTATATGTTTAAATAGCGATATATTTACTGGAAAACCTGGTTTGTTAATCTACTGAACTTGGCGCCAACTTGGCGATGGATTTGGTTCGGATTTGGAGATTCCACCAACATGGGATATGGCTACCCTCTGGTTATGACTAACAGTTTGCCATGGAAAGATCCACCCATTTTTAAGAACGGTAAACCCAGGTAAACCATCTATTTCTATGGGTTATCTATACCATGGCTATGTTAAATAACCAGAGGGTAAGTAAAGATATGTGCAGGATCATCTCAGTAAGTATAGTAACCACACTAAAAAAACTGTAGCCCCTTTACATATTGGGATGAGCCACTTGGAGGACTTGCTAAGCAGGGTGATTAATCAGTTGCCAAGTGGGAAGATCCTCCAAGTCATGGTTTTTGTGAAGACCAGTGTTTTTTTATTGCTTAAGTTGCTGAGTAACTGGGGATCCAAAATAAATAACAACCATCGCCCGTGGTTTATGAAGATTGGACATGCACAAGCCTGCTTTGGATGATTGAATAATGTAGCTCCAGTTATGCTTGACACTTGGGGAGGGTCTATCATTTCAAATCCCACGTTGTGTGATACACCAACTGATGCGTCGATACACCAATTGACTGGGTTGAGGACTTAATCATGAAATAAGAGGGACTCATAAACCATAGGAATTTCAAGTTTAGTATTTAAAACACAATTTCGGGACTGAAGCACCATTTTTTTTTTTGGACATCCAGGGTGTTGCACAGGGCAAATCATAATGACCCAATGACTTGATGTTTTTGGCCATTTCTTTAGCTGTTCTGGTTAGTTCACTCTTACAAGTGGACGACCCGATGACTTACCGTACTGGAATAACTGATCCGACCCACTTACTAAACATCAGATGGTTGGCAAGAGTCCACAAACTCCCCATGATATTTCCATGATATTCTCACGATATCCACAGGGTGGTGCCCCAGTTCGTGAACGCTAAGTTGGTTCATAAAAAGGCCAAGAACTAGGGTTTATGGTAGATATATCTATACTTACTATGGTTATAAACCAACTTATAACTGGGGGGAGCACCATCCTGTTGGGGTTATACCTATACTTTTCATGGGGATTATAATAAACCAACGTTCACATAACCTTTGGGGGTACCACCTTGCAGGGTGAACTAAGCCACTTCGTATGGTCCCCAGGATTTGACCGTTCGAACACTCCGTATCCTTAACCGTTCGAACACCATGATAGAAGCTATGAAAACCTATTCAAACCTATTCAAACCTATTCAAACCCATGAAACCTCCAAAGAACTAGATCCAGGCAGAGTTACAGGTGGTCATTGGAGACGAGGCAGGTCCAGTGGCGAACATGGTCACCAAAAGTGGATGAATTTGGGTTGCTACAATGTATTGCCATACAGGGCCATACATGGGATTATACATGTGATTACATGTGTATATATATAATTATATATAATGCATATGCTATATGTGTTTATATGCATATATATATATATATTTATATATATATATATGTTCATTATATACGTACTGTAAACATTGTATCTTATTACACTGTATCTAATATATATATATATACGAATACACAATCTAGCCGGTTTTCCTTTTACAGTTGGATTGCAGCTAGCAGGTTGACCCTATTAACCCTATTGGAATATTGAAATCAAACACCCTACTTGCAGGGTCTATGTCTGGTTGTCCAATGCGCTGCTTCATGTTTGTGCCATACATGGGGATATATGTATGTATGTAATGTAGTGTGATGCAATGCAATGCAATGTAATGCAATGTAATGTAATGTGATGCAATGTAATGTAATGTGATGCAATGTAATCTAATGTAATGTAATGCAATGTAATGTAATATAATGTAATTTAATGTAATGTGATGCAATGTAATGCAATGTAATGTAATGCAATGTAATGTAATGTGATGTATGGTATGTATGTATGTTTGTTTGTTTGTTTGCTTGTTTGTTTGTCTATCTGTCTATCTGTCTATCTGTCTATCTGTCTATCTGTCCATCTGTCTATCTATCTATCTATCTATCTATCTAGTTTATCTATCTATTTATCTATTTATCGATCGATCGATCTATCTATCTATCTATCTATCTATCTATCTATCTTATCTTCTTTTCTTTTGTCCTGTCTTATCTGATCTTATCTCATCTATTCTAATCTGTTCTAATCTGTTCTAATCTATCTATCTACCTATTTATCTATTTATCTATCTTTCTTTCTATCTATCTATCGATCGTTCGATCTATCTATCTATTCAATCTATCAATCTATCTACCTATCTATCTATCTAATCTAATCTTATCTTACCTTCTCTTGTCTTATCTTCTCTTATCTATTCTAATCTGTTCTAATCTAGTCTAATCGATCTATCTATCTAATATAATCTAATCTTATCTTATCTTCTCTTGTCTTACCTTATCTTATCTATTCTAATATGTTCTAATCTAGTCTAATCTATCTATCTGTCTATCTATTTATCTATCTGTCTAACTATTTATCTATCTATCTATCTATTTATCTATCTATCTTTCTATCTATCTATATTTCTGTCTATCTATCTATCTGTCTATCTATCTATCTAATCTAATCCAATCCAATCTAATCTAATCCTTCTTGACTATCTATCTATCTATCTATCTATCTAGCTATCTATCTATCTATCTATCTATGTATCAATCTATCTATCTACCTACCTATCTATCTATCTATCTATCTATCTATCATACGTACTGAAATTGGATTACTAGTGCAGTTCTTAGCCATCATTGGGTTTTGTTTACCACCCAGCTAAAAAAACAAGCTGGTGGTTCCCTAGTTATAATTTCTAAGCATCAAACTGAGGCGAATATGGAGCAGTGGGATAGCGGGGGGCCAACATTTCACCAGATCCGTGGTCAGAAAAAATGAGACAAAGGTTTGAAGCCGTTGATCCTCCCGAAAAGCTCAGATCTCTACATAACATATAAAGTACATATTTAGTATATATGTAGATATATAGGTATTATACATATTAATATTATGTGTGTATATACACATATGTAAAACATATGTAAATATGTATACATCGTTGCATTATACAGACGTATATACACCTAAAACATATCCACATTTGAACTTGTCGTCTGTATATAATTTCCCCTGTTTCGCCATGGTTCAAAACGCTCACGTTTTCGCAGGTCTTCAGTCCCGAAGAGTTGGAATTCAACATGAGCAACTACACCACCACCCTGCCTTTCGTGTGGCTCGGCAGGAAGTTTTCCATCAACTCATGAAACATGGAAGTGGCACAGGCCAAAACTCAAGTCACTTGGCGTTATGATAGATATATCCAACTAGTGAATGGGGTTTAACCAACAAACAACACGGGGACACCAGCTTGGGATGGTCCTCGACCAATTGACTGTGCTGTACTTTCTATGCCAAGCGTAAAAAAAAAACATTTACATGTGTCTATATGTATATATGAACAAGTATATGTATACTGTATACAGTATGTATATATATATATATATGCATATTTCAAGTTTGATCCAACATCAGGGATCATTCTAGCGGCATTGAGATTGATTTTCCATCAATAATTTTCCCATCGAAAATTGTAAAATAACCGGTTGCCAAAATGAAAATACAATATAATATGTCACTTATCGGACATCCTGGCTTTGTTGGTTGACATCCACCCTTTTCTCCTCACTTCCAACGTTGGGTGAAACTACCACCAACGAAGCAGGTTTGGAAAATATGTTACCCATTCTTCTCAGCATGAATCATCATTTTCTCCAAGAAAACACAATTTCTGGGGGTACTCCATGTTTGAACAAACCGAAACGGCCACGGCTTTAGGTTTTTTTTCCCATTTTTAGCTGGTGAACTCTCCATCGCTGCTGCTTAAATTCAGGTATCTTTTCTGTTTATCAAGCCCCCTTGTGTTCATCAAATCCAGTAACTGCTGGTTTCAATGGGGATCCTGGATTTTTCAATGGACTTAGCAGGTTGGTAAGCATATGAAAGTCCCTGAAATTCCCCTTTCGGCAGACGCCCGAAAAAAACGACCCCCGGCCCCTGAAGAAAGCCCAGACGTTCGCCGAGGGAAGTTCCCCAGTTCTGGGATCCAACTCCCCTGATCTGGACCATGGTGATCATCTCCATCCTCGGCTTATGTCTCTCAGCGACATATTGTGACCGTCGGAGATGTTTTCATGGTGTAGATCAATGTGAAGTTTTTGTTGTGTAGAACTAAATAGATACTGTATCTGATATATGATATGATAGTTATATATAATAATTATATATAGTATCAGTCTCCAAAAAAAGTAATTAACTATATTTTTTGTGTATAGTGTTCACCAGTTGTAGATGGAGCATTTCACCAAGATATGGTCGGGACCATTGGAGCTGACCTCGGTCGACTGGATGGGTAGTTCAACTAATCCAACATTGTCTTTTGGTATGGGATTATCTATGGTTTAATGTTTTAGACATAGTTTAACTAATAGTTAACTTTGGTATTAGTCTTTTGGATCCATCATAGTTTTTTTTAATTCAACATAGTCTAATTCCAACTAAACCACTACCCAGCCTTGGAATGGTTTAGATGGGTTAACCAACTGGCTGGGTACAAACGAATCCTCTATAGTCTTTTGGAGTCTTTTGGTATCAATGGGATTATCTACTAACCAGCTATACCAATCTGGGATTTGTTTCTAAGAATATTAGCTAATAAGAATAGAAGGATTTGGGATGGGTATAAAACTAATCCAACAGACCAGCTAAGAATTTATATTTTTTTGCAGGGTATCTGGCTGATTGGCCATGATACTATCTGGGTTTGTCTGAATATAAGGTAGAAGGAGGATGCAAGTCAAGTTGCCTTTTTGTGGTTTTGTTCGCCTGTTCCTTGTCAACCCAAAGCTTTCATGGTCACAATGTGTCGCAATGACAATCATAAATCTGGATGAATTGTAATGACCTCACTGTGACGTCACTGGAATGATGGTTAGTAACGGGAAATCATCCACAAATGGCCCCATTTCAGTTATTTTCATGATCAGGTTAGTGATTTCTTGTAGGTAAATCACCATTTTTAGTAGGGAATCTGATAATAAGTCGCTGTGGGGGAAATTCAATGAAATTCATCCAGAGCCATCTTGATGCTCACCATCACCAAGCATCAACATTCCAAAACAGGGCTTGTCCGGAAAATCCGGGGAAAACTCTCCATGTTCCATCCACTGCTCAATGGTCATTTTCCCCAGTATAACAAGTGATATAAGTGATCACAATTTTCAGACAGACCCAAATTGGAAATCCTATTGCTATTTCATTGATATCCATTAATATCCATTAATATCCATTGATATCCATTAATATCCCATTGATATCCCCTTGAATCATCTTTAATATCTCATTAAATCCAGGTGAAACGCCCACCGGTTTTGCCGGTCGTTCGACCGGTCATATGTTTCGGGTGCTCTCAGGTGTTGGTGCCATCTTTGGACGTTGGTACGTCCGGCGGAAGGTACCGCTGTGCGGTGGATGATTTGAAGGGCATCCTGGAGGAATGCTGGGATTGAACCAATGATTTATAAATTCAAACCCACCCTAACATGTACCGGTACTGTATGTTTCCTTGTTTGATCTGTGATGATAGCGAATGGTGTTTTTTTTCTGGTGTCGCAGCGTTGTCCAAGCCGACCCCTCCATTACTACCTGGAAGGACGTTCCTGGGTAAACGGATTTCTGAATGGTAGAGATGGGTCTGTCCCAGATATAAAGGGCTATCCTGAAATGGCCCCATTTTTTTCGAAAAAAACTTGCCAGTCATCAAACAGCTCATTGGATTGGTTTTCTTTGGAAAATCTTTGCAGGAAACTGGAAACCATGGTTTTCACCATTTATGGGGGTCGTTTCCTGTAAATTGAATCCCTTAAAGGAATCCAATGAAACACGGCAACGGAAAATTCACCATAGCAAAGAAATCATCCAGGATGCATGGCTGTAGATTCATAACGACCTGAGTACGTTAGGTCCAGTTTATGATTGTCATACCATCGTTTGCTGCAAACAAAATGTCTGAACTATGGGTCATCAATAGCATTCAAAATGATTTTCTACACTGTTTTGATTGGTTCCTTTCAAATCCATTGGTTTGCTCCACCCAGCCGTTTATTTGTGATATTGAAAAAACCATACTGTATATTTTTGTGTGGCCAAGTTTAAGCCAAGTTATTTAAAGGTACATAAACTATAATTTGACTCATGACTATATCAGTTTACATCCAGATTCTCTCAGCGACCTTTTTGAGGTGCTTATTTAAGCGTTGGGGCAGCTGGGGCGGCGACTTCGAGTTGGTTGAACAAGTCGGAAGAACACGATCGATGACTATATGATATGAATGCAATGTGGGTGAATAATACCATGGTTTATTATTGGAATGTGAGTTATTAATGATGTTGGAATAATAACCCATGTGTTAATGTGGGTTATTAATGATATGCATGCAATTTAGTTATCCATAGCTATTATTAGTGGACTAATAACCATAGTTAGCGAAGTTCATATCCATAGTAATACCATTATTATTGGAATAATAACCCATGGTTTAAGTCTAACAATTCCATTATGGTGATATATATTTATAACTATAGTTAATGTGGATTATGTGAGTGAAAGAATGCAACCACCCATGACTGGGGATGGTTTATACATACCACCCAACAAAAATTGCTGATGACAAGGGGATGGTTTATGGCATTATTTTACCCATATATTATTTGGTTGGTGGTTTGGAACATGTTTTATTTTCCATAATATATTGGGAATAGTAATCCCACCTGACTAATATTTTTTCAGAGGGGTAGGTATACCACCAACCATATATATTTACTCTACATTATATATGTTTAATATATATATATATATATATATTTTGCACATACTGTATTTATTCATATTTTAGTGGTGATGTTAACGGTGATTTTAACCAACAATAATGGTTCTGACTGTTGTAACTGGGCTATGGTCGCAG
>Ga0126342_10020120_pt1 | contig 11255 bp, 8 predicted proteins | sample Cyp1metagenome_FD_92528 | JGI IMG/M metagenome (GOLD analysis project Ga0126342, IMG submission 92528) | Coral microbial communities from Lord Howe Island, Old Settlement Bay, Australia - Cyphastrea 1 metagenome | ecosystem: Host-associated > Invertebrates > Cnidaria > Coral ...
GCGTTTCCAATGGGGAAAGGGGTTTTGCAAGGTCTGTGCCGGGACAGGGGTCGTGGCGAGCGTTTTGATTGGGAATAGCTGTCAAACGCAAACATTGCAAGGACTTGGGCGTATGGGTGTACTTGATACAGACACAGATGGCACATTGCTGCAGATTGTCGCGGGTAGCTGTATTGTGTCTTGAAATGTTTGGGCAAAACTTGAGGGCCCAAAGAATGGACGAAAGCAACTTTGAAGAGATCCAGGACCTCGAGTTGCAAATTCCTTGAGATGGAAGCGAAGATAAAGTTCACGTGTATCTTGAATAGAAACACGCTTACTTGATTTTACGACTTTTGTGAGGGGATTCTGAAGAACAAACTCTGGAGGTGGCAATGGTTCCCCCTATGCAGCCAGGATGAGCATAGCTGGATGCAAGGATGCTTCCCATGCGGAAGGGCAGGCACAGAAGAATTTGGACAATGTCCAGCACTACTGGTACTATATTTTCTATGGGCGAAGGGTAAGAAACTCCTTGTATTTCTAGGTTTGGAAGCTCGTTATGATCGTTATGACCTGCCATTGGTTGCCAACCCCAGAATCACCACTAGACTCCACTAGACAGGCCATGTCAGTCGCTGGCATTACAGGCATGGCTGTTGCAGAAGCAAAACCTGGTACGCGACGATTCTACATTTTTGGCGGTGCCAGGTGCCCTGCATAATGAAGGTAACAGTGATAAAGTCGGAAGCTGGAGAGAGGGAGAGGGAAAAATGCTGAACATTGTATAGTTAGATAGATGAAACAGACATACTAATATAGTTTAAAATAATTTAATATAATATATAACTTAATTAAATATATAATGTAAAATATAATAAAATATAATATAAAATATAGCTGATATAATATAATATAATATAATATAATTTAATATAATATAATATAATAGTTACTATCATACAATTCATACAATAGAATTACAGAACGTGTAGGAATTTAACGTCTTATGGACATGTATGGATTCATTTAATGTTGTTTTGTTTCTTCATTCGTTGTGATTGATTTGAGGTACGTGCATCAGGCTTCTTGCTTGCAAATAAGTCGGGCTTGTGATCCAAGAAGATCGCGCACGCATCGTGTGCAATGTCATAGCCCCCTGACATTCTGCCAGGAGTGGTTCTCAGATGTCTTCGAGTTCTCCTTGAAAGGCAGTGCTCCACGAAATGATGGCATGTCAAAGTTGGACTGGTCACAGAATTCTTAAATCTTAGGCCATAAAATTTGCAGCCGTTGCTGCTGTTTCTGGGGCAAAGTCCTCCATTGAGCACATTTCTGATGTGCATCATCATCTCACCGCTGAGCTCAAAGGAAAACTGGAATTGCAATACATGTGTTGCACGATCGCCAAACTAATACATACCAGGCGCCTTTCTCGTATATTCTCGTATCCGAACATCGGCCAAGAAGAGAGTCTTGTTCTGCTGCCATTCACAGATCCTCGTGCACTGGAAAAAAACACAAGGTGTCCACATCACGTTTCCAGTCCATCACTTCCACAGCGCTCTTGCAGTCAAGGCATTCTTGCACAGCATGCCTTCCAATAGACTTGACATCAGCATGTAGCTATGCCTGAGGACATGGTGAAACAACATACCGAGAGAGATCTCTTTTGGGGTTTGGTAAGGGTGGCTGTCCGAGCAAGCAACAGGGAAGCCACTTACCAAGTTGCACGGTGCGAATGGCGTAGGAAGAATGGCGCATTCCCTTGTGCCTTCGCTGCTGCAGGCCCCAAGAACATCCAAGAACTACAATGCAGTGCTAGCAGCAGTGGCAAGCATTCAATTGGTATTTTCATGCATGATCTCCGGTTAATTGCAGTTATCTCTCTCTCTCTATAGTTGCTTGATATTTCAGTTCCATTTTGAGCTTTGCATTCGATTTGTGCCAGAGCTGGCAGGAAAGACGACACCAGCTAATTGACGCCCTTAGCAAATCGCAGCGGACGAGATGTGTTCCAGCGCTGCTTGACTGACTAAGTCAAACATGTGAATAGAAAGCGGTTCGATGATGAACTCGCCCAATTGGCATAGACCACAACAACATTGTTTTTTTATCATGAAGTGAAGCTTGTCTCACCATGTCTCACCTGTCATGACTAGATATCTTGCTACTTTAAATCTGCAATATGGCAGTTGGAAGCACGTTGGAAGCTAGAGACCAAGAGAGATCGTGACGGGGTATCGTCTCACCACCTACACATCCCACTGTGTTCGTTTTGTTATTCTCCATGTTTCCTGCAAGTCTCATAAGCATCTTGCAGATTTGCCTTCAACTTGTCAAGGTTAAAACCAACCAGCAACAGCTTGCGCAGTCAGTCGACACAAGCATCGGTTCTACAGTCAGAGACATATTCATCAAGGCAAGCAGATACGTGGAGCCCAAGGGATGGAACAATCTACCTCGGGGCCGACAGTCCTAGCCATTCGTGTAGCCACAACCTGAGTAGTCTGAGTTGCAGCTGGGAAGATACCAGCGCGCCAAAGCAAACTCAGGCAGCTCGTTTACCTGGGCAGGTGCTTGCAAGCACAAAATCTCGCACCTGTGCCGCCAGCCATTTTCAAGCTTTCAGGCTGAATCTCAAGAGCCGTGAAGGCCGACCTCGCAAGTCCTTTGGGGAAGATCCGCACAAAGAGGGCCAGTTCAGCCAGTGCCAGGGCAGCAAATCGGACAAGTTGGAGGCGGCACCTCGGCTGCCAGGACGTGTGTTGGAGGATACCCTGTCAAGAACCTGTGCGGCAGCTTTCCTCACTCATGAACCTCGCGAACCTCGCAGTGAACAGCGCAGCGAGCCTCGCAGTGAGCTTCGGCCAAAGCCACAGGTGCCCACACAGGCCCCGCCAAAAGGAAAGAAAGAAGTGAATGAGCCACAGCCATCTATGACTCCATGTCCTCGCAGGGGCGAACTACATAGATCTGAGAGCCCAAGACAAAGATGGCCTCTGTCAGCAAGAAAAGAGTCACCAATCAGAACAAAGATCAGCCCACGGTCGAGCAATGCTTTACTGGACACACTCTCATCACAGGAACGCTTGCCACGGCCAACTCTCCCCACTCAGGCTGCAGCTCCTGCTGCCCCCTCCGCTCGCCGGAAGACAATAGCAACAGAACATCCAGCTGTGCGGTCCAGTGGGAAGATGAGACCCACACCGCAAGCCATGCCAGAGAGATCCAGTATGGCATTTGAGCCTCAAGTCACCAGGTATCCTCGCCATACAGTTTCAGAAGCAAGCCAGTCAAGACCAGCAAGCCAAGAGTTAAAACCGCGCGGCTACCCCCAACCAACCTCGCAAAGCGAGCTTGATCGGGAGCTTACAGAGAGCCGTTCAATCCGGGCAGGCACACCAAGTTTGCTTATCCCTCTTCCACTTGGGACAAGCTTACCGTCATGGGCACGGACTGAAGCTGGACTTTCGCCTTCACAAAAGAAATTAGCCCACTCTGCGGCAACACGCCTGCAGAGAGCATTCCGTAAGTGGTGGTTTCGGAACTTCAGCAGTTCAGGGCCAATGGGTTTTCAAGCATTGCGTGATGCAGTGATTTATTTACAGCGCTGGTGGAGGCTGGCACACGCCAGAAAACTTCGGCGTTTGCATCTCAGGCGATGTTGGAAGAGGATGTCTTTTCGAATTTTGGTGCTTCAGGACGCTGCATCGTATGTGCAGCGTGGCTGGCACATGGTCAAAGTACGGCGATTACGGCATGCTGCCCAGCTAGCAGCACAAGTGATCCAGCGTGCTTGGCGCTGCCGTCTCCTCCATCTCCAAAAAGAAAAGCAGAGATATGGAATGGCAAAACTGTGGTCCTGGCATCGTAGATGTGTGGCCAAAAAAAGGCTGATTTCCGGCATCTGGAAGTTCTGGCAGGTACAACATCAAGCGGCTGTGTGTGTCCAGAGTGTGTGGAGAGGTCTTCAGACACGTCAAATGTTTGCAGAGTCAAGGGAAAGGCTTGAAAGAGCTAGAGACCGCAGAGAAATCATTCGGCGGAAAGCCCAACTTCTAGACACCAAGCAGGCAACAGGTTGTCCCAAGCCACCGTCAAAGACTTTCAAATTGAACTCAATGCATGAACACGCCTGTCCCGAGAGAGATGATCAAGATCGATCATGTCAAGATCGTGCCCCATTCCGCCCTTCGGGAGCAGTTGCAGAGGACCTTTTTCAGAAAGCTGCACAGAGCGCAACCCCACGCGATGGAAGAGGCATGCAGTCCCGCAGCAAGCGCCTTTCATACGGGCAAACCAGGGTAGACACTGCAGCTCCACGTTCAGCACGCCCTGTGCCAGGGGGTACAGTATCTATGACAACTTTTCTGGCCTCGCAGAATGCATTGTCACCATCGCATCGCCCGGCACCTTCGGCACAATCTCTGGTTCGTGATTTAACTGCTCGAGGATGCCTGTCAAGTTTGCCTCGGATGTCGCCATTTTCGCCTGAGCTCTCTGGACATTCTGACCTTGAAGCGGTTCGGAATTGGCTTTCAGGCGCTGCTCCCAAGTAAATATATAATCATAATATAATATATCTTAATTAATGATTTTTGATGATGCTTGTTTATGATTGTTTGTACTTGTTTTGCATGCATTGATTGTTGGCAGGAGCACTTCCTTCGTGGAGAATTCTTCAAGTTCTTCGCGTGGAGTGCAGCGGTGCAGCTGCAGCAGCATACAATGGCGTTAGCCGCACCCTCGGACCAGAGCGACTCCTTTGGCATGGCAGCTCGGATGAATCTGCCATGGCAAAAGTTATCACATGATATGACATGCGAGGGGTGTCTTGTGATTATGTAGATGGAACAGATCCGAGCCAGGCTATGCAACTACCAGGGATTCTTCATATTACATCATCAACATCAACCTATAAAAATACAATGAAAATCAGATAAGATAAGAGAAGTAGTCGTGCGCCATTTCAATCGATGATACCTTCACGGCATGTTTTCTTCTGGTGCATGCGACCACATCATGCATGTCGACCATATTTTTTGAACGGAATGGTATAGACGGGCATGGCGAACACCAGATCCCGGCACATAAGGTCAATGTAGCATCATGTATCACAATGTCAATGTGCATTGTTGATTCAGCACTTTTTATGGTGTTGTCATGGGCATAGTGCCATCGAAAACACAGTTTGGTGCAATGTTCGGCCAGGCACGTCATGGGACTGTGTGGCAAACATTGCTCAGAACGGCTTCAACCGGGCATACGGTGGCCGGCATGGGTCAAAGCTGGGACGAGGCAAGTACATCCAATGAGTGCAGCAATGAATGTCCATAATTACTTGTCGCTGCATTTCACAGTCTGCAACAAAGTCCAGAAGAAGTCTCTTCTTGTTCTTGACAGACTGCCAGCCTGCAATCATGTGGATTTGCGCGGCCATTTGCATGGTTCAATCAGAGCATTTCGCACATTGATGGGGTGCTTGCTGTCAATAGTGTTGGTTTATGATTTGGATTGAACTTGAAGCCGGGGTGCTAGACTACAAACATGAACATGATGCATGTTTCACTTATGAAGATGGTCAATGTCAACAAGCTAGTCAGTCACATCTCTCGGCCATGGCATGGTGCTCTGTTTGGACGCTGCTTCACTTCGTTCTCGCTTACATATCAGGTTTGTTCACAATGATCCTGTGCAGTGTGTTCACTGATTGCAGCGTCAGCTACAAAGATCTAGCAAGGTATACTGTGCTCTCGGTTCCTGACCAGGAACAATCCCAACCGGAGATAGCCAGAAATCCAACTGATTCCTCCGAAAATGAGAGCAAACAAGCGGAGACAAGATCAGCCAATGCAAAGGCGGAGGTTGAAACCCATGATGCTCCCGCAAAAGTTGCACCTGAGGTGCCTCGGGTGTCTCCCAATTTGGTGAATGCAGAGGCCCGAATACAACATCCAGGGCCCTACGGCTTGAAGTTCATTCACATCAGCAAAACTGGCGGGACCACTGTCGAGGAAATTGGTCAAAGGCTTCCTGAGAAACTGAATTGGGGAATGTATGACCGATCTTTCTATGGTTATCAGCACAATCGTTTCAGGCATCTCGCTGTCAAGAAGCGTCGCCAGTATGATTGGTTTCTGATTGTGCGAGATCCCATCGACCGCTTTGTCTCAGAGTATCATTGCGGCCTTGAAGGGGTGAATTATATGACTGCTCGGTACCATACAGACAAAGACTTCAACGACTGGTTACAGCTCCGTCTCAGGAAGGGGGAGACGAGCGGGGGTCACTTCATTCCTATGAGTGACTACTTGGACCCAGACCCTTCGGTGACACAACATATCATCCGCTTTGAGAACTTTGAAGCTGACTTGCGTAATGTACTTGGGCTTTACAATATCACGCTCGATAAGAAATATAAGAAGATCCCCAAGCGCAACAATGGGCAGAAACGTTTTTTTGGCAGAAAAAATATGAGCGAAGAGACCCTGGCACACATACGGTATTTCTATGCCAGTGACTTCCTGAACTTTGGCTATCCAATGCCCTGAAGTTTGTGAAAACCGCTGAAAGGATCTCAGGACCCCATGTAGCCTGGTAGCATGACAAAGTGGTGATGCACTTAACACATGCACGAATTGACGCTTCCGAGAAGATGGCAAAACTCCTTTGTCTTATAGCAAAATGGAGATCTGGGAGAACATGATACCCAGCCTGATCAGCCAACATCCTTGCAGCACAGCTGACGGCTGAATGGCTTCACCGAGATTGAAAAATGATTCCCGCGTTGCCGCTGCATGTGCTACACGCATCTACACGCCATTGTTGACGTTGGCTCTAAAATAATGTTCAAACCTACATTGAATGAACACAAAAGCAAACAGCACGGCCAGCATTGATAAGAACATGTGCCTCTTGAGACTCTTCAGGCAGCTACTTTGCAGAGGAGGCCACTTTTGCTTTACGCTTCTGCGGGCGGAGCCAGCACCGGGCTATCTTTCTTGCAGGCCCTTGCTGACTGCATGTGTTTTGTCTTTTTGGGTTTTTGTCGGTTTATTCTCAGTGGTGTTCTCATGTGGCATTGCTTGTGTTCGTTGTCCTCTGCGCATTTGAAGTGGACGCGCTCAACTCATACAACTCATAAAACCTTGGCAATTGCCAAATAAAGCTTGTTCCGCCAGACTTTGCACATTTTCTATTCCGCTGCCGTGTAGGTGTTTTGCCGGGGCGCTTTTGCCGTGGTGCGGAAGGTTTGGTGGAGCCACCTGCGCTGGATGCAGGTAGCTGGCTTGCACCAAGTGCAGGCACTGGAATCCTTTCAAACTGGAATGGAAAGGCAGCATAAGCATTGCATAAGCTACATGAACCTTTTGAATCCTTTTTAGTATCAGTCCAACTTATATAGTGTAAGTTTCTTGAGTCTTCAAAAGATACCTTATGCCGGTGCCGCAAGTAGCACCATGTGTGACTGTGTGAGTCTGTGTGACCTTTTGCCTGCCTCGCTCCAAAGCCTTCGAAGAACCTCTTAGTGGCGTGCGTAATTGATGACCCTATATGATCTTATATGATCCTGGATGATCCTGGATGATCCTGGGTGATCCTGGATCCTTGTTTTGCTGAGCCAGTTGTCAATTTTGGCCACGCTGTGATTGAGGTACCAGATACGACTCTACAGTTGACGATCCAGCAAATCCCAAGGCCGCTTGGAGAGGAAAGGTTTCGAACATTTTGGAAAGGTGTCTTAACAGGAATTTCACATAAGTTTGATTAGTTTTGTGTTGCCTATTTCCTTTTTCAGGTGTTCTGCGTCTTCCGCGACTTCCAGGCAATCCCATTGTACCTTGCTGAAGTTGCATCAAGTTGACAGCTGCCATGCCATTATGGCATTGTCCCAGCTTTCTACAATTTGGTGCAAGCTGGAAGATAGATGCAGTCTTATTTTTCTTTGATTTGTGCATGACATTGAATTAATCAATGGAATTATTCATTGATTATTTGCTTTAAAAAGGCTTCTTTATGATACATGGCCCATGGCATACTCCCCTGCACATGTTTTTTATTTTTTCCCAATAGATTTATATAGATTATATAGTGTGTTTTGTTAAATTAATTCTAATTTTACTATATACGTATATATTCAAATCAAAAAATTGACATAAACCTCCTTGTATTTTTTAAATCCATATATATTTAATTGCCTTCGGCAAGCCCGCCGGCCATAAGCTCCTGTGTGTAAAAGCTTCTGTGTGTAAAAGCGTCTCTGTGTGTAAAAGGTTCTGTGTGTAAAAGTGTCTGCGAGTAAAAGCTTCTGTGTGTAAAAGCTTCTGTGTGCAAAAGCTTCCGTGTGTCAAAGCTTCTGTGTGTAAAAGCTTCTGAGGAGTCGAAGTGGGAGTAGGCGTAGGAGTGGGAGTAGGAGCGGTAGTGGTAGTGGTGGTAGTAGTAGTAGTAGTCGTCGTCGTCGTAGTAGTAGTAGTAGTAGTACTAGTACTAGTACTAGTACTAGTAGTACATAGTACATAGTACATAGTACATAGTACATAGTACATAGTACATAGTACTAGCACATGTAGGGGGAGGGGGGGTTGACTTTGATTCAGACGAAGCAAAAACGCGGGGCAAGAGAACAAAGGAACAAGTACAAGCCAAGAACAGAAACAAGAACAACGCCTTCCAAGCAGACACGCCGCAGGCCGGTGGATTTTCGAAATAGTAAAATGCATAGTGGTTTAATTTTATATATATATTTTTAAAAAAAACAAAGTTCAATTCTTTCAAAATTTCATTGCATATCAAATTATATTCCTATTATCTTACTGTGGCGCGTCCCTAAAAATTATATAGGTTAAAATGCAGGTTTTGGAAATCCTGTTGTTAGGGACTCAGGGACTCCCGGACTCCCTCGAGTGCAAAGTCCTGTGTATGTATGTGTATATATATATGTGTGTGTGTGTGTGATCCAGCCCTCCCAGGCCCCCCCTCCCACCCCCCCAAAGGGTATGGGTCTACAAGTCCAGGGGTAGAGATGACCCCCGCCCCCTGAGGGTGGGTGGGGGGCTATGTCAGTACCCCGGTATTTGAGGCCCAGAGTCGCAGCGAAAAAGTGCCCAACGTCCCTTCTGAAACCGAGAGAAAAGAAGGAGAAGACGCAATGCAATAAAAAGAGGAAGACAGAATGTAGTATATATAATATATAAGATAAATGTAGCATATAGAGTATACCAGCTGCTGCTGCTGCTGCTGCTGCCGCTGCTGCTGCTTGCCAAAACCTTGCTGCTTGCCAAAGCAGCAAAAGCAGCTCCCGACAGCAAAACACCATGGCCTTGAAGGGCGGACAAACTCGGAATCGCAGCGAAAAAAGTGCCTACCATCCCTCCTGAAACCGACAGAAAAGAAGAAGACGGAATGTAGTAAAAAGAGCGTCGTAGTAGTAGCAGTCGCAGTGGCAGTGGCAGTAGCAGCAGCAGCAGCAGCAGTAGTAGTAGTAGTAGCAGCAGTAGCAGTAGCAGTAGCAGTAGTAGTAGTAGTTGCTGTTATAGTAGAAGTAGAAGTAGTAGTGGTAGTGGTAGTGGTAGTGGTAGTAGTAGTCGTCGTCGTCGTAGCTGTTGTTGTTGTTGTAGTTGTAGAAAATATTGCTTGAAGAGCGTTTGTCATAAACTGTTCCTCACGTCCCTTCCAAAACCAAAAGAAAAGAAAGAATGTATACTACCAGCTGCTGCCGCTGCTGCTGCTGCCTCGCTGCTTGTCAAAACAGCAAAAGCAGCTCTCGACGGCAAAACACCATGGCCCTGAAGGACGGACAAGCCCAGAATCGCAGCGAAAAAGTGCCTAACGTCCCTTCTGAAACAGAGAGAAAAGAAGAAGAAAGAAGACGGAATGTAGTAAAAAGACCGTCGTCGTCGTCGCCGCCGCCATCGCCGGCGTCCTCGTCCTCCTCGTCCTCGTCCTCCTCGTCCTCGTCCTCCTCGTCCTCCTCGTCCTCCTCGTCCTCGTCGTCCTCGTCCTCGTCGTCCTCGTCCTCGTCCTCGTCGTCCTCGTCCTCGTCCTCGTCCTCCTCGTCCTCGTTCTAAGTAGTAGTAATCCCTTAGTAGTGATCCCTTAACCCCCCGTAGTAGTACTAGTAGTAGTACTAGTAGTAGACCCCAGAGCACAAGCCTGCACCATTGCCACTACTCTGCATGCAAAAGCAGACAACCTGCCACAGAAGAAGCATGCAGGCAATGCATATGCGCTACAGGCATAAACAGTGCCCAGCCTCCAGCAAGGATCCAGATCACAATCGAAGTACAACAGTGTCACTAGGAAGCACTATCATGCAACCGCTGTCACAAGAGTGCTGTCATAACAGTGCTGTCATCCACCTCATGCATGCCATCTGAATCACATGTCAGTTGCAAGTGTTGTTATGCAACTGCTGTGATGCAACTGATGTGATGCAACTGCTGTCATGCAAGTGCTGCAAGCTGTTGCTTACCAATACAAACTGCTAAGATACACATGATGCAATTCTGCTCAAACACATGATCCGTTCCACCAGACAACTTGCTTTGACTTGATCTTGCTTGACCCAGGACCCAGCAAAGCAAGCCATCAACTCAAATTCTACATACATGATTTTGTATTCTATCTAGCTTCTCATCTGCTGTTCTTTGTCCATATGTTCTAATCTATTTGACTGGCAAACTTCTTTCGAACGTTCTATCCTGCATATCTTCTGGCACACTTTCTGCCAATCTATGTGGCATATCTTCTGGCATTCAATCTGGCATTCTCTCTCGCATATCTTCTAACATTCTATCTGGCATAGCTTTTTGCATTCTATCTGGCATATCTCATGGCATTTTATCTGACATATCTTCTAGCATTCTGTCTGGCATATCTTCTGGCATTCTATTTGGCATATCTTCTGGCATATTATCTGGCAAATCTTCTGTGATTCTATCTGACATTTTATCTGGCATTCTATCTGGCATACCTTCTGGCATTCTATCTGGCATACCTTCTGGCATTCTATCTGGCATATCTCATGGCATTTTATCTGGCATGTCTTCTGGCATTCTGTCTGGCATATCTTCTAGCATTCTATCTGGCATATCTTCTGGCATATTATTTGGCAAATCTGCTGGCATTCTATCTGGCCGTTGAGGTCCAGCAGTGCACACTGAGCTGGGCAGGTCCCCGGTTGAGGTCCAGCGGTGCACACTGCGCTGGGCAGCTCCCAGGTTGAGGTCCAGCGGTGCACACTGAGCTGGGCAGCTCGCAGGTTGAGGTCCAGC
>Ga0126342_10020121_pt1 | contig 11255 bp, 12 predicted proteins | sample Cyp1metagenome_FD_92528 | JGI IMG/M metagenome (GOLD analysis project Ga0126342, IMG submission 92528) | Coral microbial communities from Lord Howe Island, Old Settlement Bay, Australia - Cyphastrea 1 metagenome | ecosystem: Host-associated > Invertebrates > Cnidaria > Coral ...
ATCAGCACCTTTTCACTCAGTCAGCTCGAAGGTAGCTGAAAGCACTAAAATGGCTGCAGCACATATACAAACATATATGCTACATGTGACATAGTCTACACTGTACACATATCTGATCACAAACATATCTTCATATTTTACATATTTGTTTACTCGACCCCATTTTCAGACACATCCATGTTCAAACACACCCATATTGACACGTCTGAAATGTATACTGTATACCAATTGGTCCCAGTATGTCAACGAACTCCATTAACCAGCTCTTTTTTTCAGGCAGTGCGTTCAGCTAACATGAAAAAAACTGCAAATCAACACCCTGACGTATCTGATAGGCATACAGTATTTTTATGGAGAAAACTTACTGTAAATGCAGTTACTGCATCGCTACAAGTCACAGTGATGTGCTCCACCATGAATCTACGCATTGATATGGGCCTACCACCGGTCGGGCCTACCTCCTCTCTGTGTGTGTGTCTGTGCATGCTGGAAGACTACATACCTTGTATCAGACTCAGTATGCAGTAATACAGTATCATTTCAAGTATCATACAGTGCATAGGACATGACCCAACAATGTTGTGGTTTGGAATGTCTCAACTGAACGATGTCTAAAATCCCTCTACTGGTTGATTGATGGGGGATTCACAATTTGTGAAGGGTTTTAGTCGTTTCTCAACTACTGCCATAAACCCAATAATAAATAAATAATCCCCTAGAGAGGTCGTCTATGAATTGGGCATATGCCTATTTCGGATGTCAACCCCCAAATGCTGAACGGGATGGTTTCTTGTTGGGTGGACCAACCATTAACATGATGATCCAATTAATAAATATCAATAAAAAAAATCACAACATGTCACATGTCCAACATATACATTGGTCAATTAGCCATTGACTGGCTCAACCATTAACCATCAACCCAAAACCCAATCATTGCTCCAATGGTATATGCTGCATACTCCAAGGCGCGGCTGGCGACCCTTGCCGCGCGCCTCATGCTCGTGACAGACGTCATGCACGAATCCGCGCAGAAGCCAACGCTCGGACCTGGGCGTTGGGTTGCTGGTTTCAAGGAAACAAACATGGGAAAACATGGGGGTTTCCTGCAAATATAGGGGTTTGTGGGGAATTACGCTATGTTTGTTTCCATCATGTTCCCTCCAAATCTTGATTTAGTTTCTGATAGTTTTGATGAGTTTGACGTGTTTGTTTCGGTTAACTGCCTGGGTTTATCTATCTATCACCTCCTGATCATCCCCATCATCTCCCGCAGCTTAGCACCTAGCAGCACCTAGCAATGACATTTCCCCTTTTAGCATGAATGCAACAATTAATGCTGATACTCATCATGGGATTCATATTTACCAGATTGACCATATGTATCATTATTACATATCATTTGCTTACTTGCATGATCGGCAGTAATCCTGGCTTACACTAATATTTACCAGATTGAGCCCGATTCATCGGGATTGATATCTTATTTGTCCTATCATTGTGTCCATTTCGGTGGATGAACCGTCATGAATCTGCTGATAGATATCATCCAAACTGGTAATGATTCACAAACGGATATGTCTGGCATATCTATATCTATCATCTTTCTAAATCCATCCAAATCTATCTAAATCTCTGTCCAAATAAAATATGCAAATACACACATAATATAATGAAACATATATATATATAATGAATATGATATCTATATGCATGTATATGCAACGATCCTCTATCATCCCTTCGGACTGAAAGACATGAACATTGGCCAAACATATGAAAAGACCTAGGCCCATGAATTCATGTACATATATATATATATATGAGTAAACTTCAACGCTTGCATCTGCTTGGGAAACTCCATTGGTCACTCCATTTTGTTCCCATTTAAACGCATGGATAAATAGGCTTCTGGGTATAATTGCCCATGCTGATGATGCCCAGCCACCATTAAATCGGAATCTTCAATATAACCAACAAGTTTACAGCTGATGTGGATACCCATGAGTGCCCTCCAGTAAACAAACATAGCTATTGAAAATTACCGTATTTATTTAATTGAATCATCGAACCGAATGGGCAATGGTCTTCATAGCTGTTAATAATCCCCATTAAACCATGATCATCTCCATAATGCCGTCTGGTAGACGAACATCGCTTAAACATCATAAAAAACCATGGCTAGAATTCCCGACAAATACCATCCGGTAAACAAATAGCTATGGTGGACTTTGGGTGACCAGAGGGTTTACCAGATATTTATATATATATAATTAAAAAAACACATATGAATACCAGATAACATATATATATATAGAAAATCCTCACATATAAATACCAGATAAACTATTCTATACGTGGATAGCCCTTGCTCCCTCCACCGTTGTTTCCACCATCAAGACGCCACTCCTCCGGCTGAGCCTCGCAAAGCTGCGCGGCAGCGTCCAGCTGACCCTCAGCCACCAACCTGGGCATGGCAATGTGGCGCTTGGTGGTGCTGAGTTTAAGGCAAGAAATAAAGACGTTGGTGAAGATCGAAGGCATAATCATGTAGGCATGTCACACACACACATATATATATATATATATACACATATATATATAATAATTATTATAATATATTAAATATACATAATATATAATATATAAAAATATAATGTCTAATATATATATACATACATTATTTTATAAAATGCATATATATATATATATACATTGTATATTATAATGTAAATATATTTATAATATATATATATATATATATATGGTTTGTTAACATAGATATGTAAAATCAATTGATATGATTTAAGTAGTTCTATCCAAAATAAATAAATACATATACATATACATTTACATATACATATACATTTACATATATATATATATACTTTTAAATATACATATATATATATATATGTATGTATGTAGGTAGGTAGGTAGGTAGGTAGGTATGTATATATATATAATTTTGGCGAGGATAAATGCGTATATCTACATATCAATCACTATATGATTGTATATGAAATGAAGTGGCTGTGTATGCGCGCAGTCATTGGGCCGGTCATTGCCTGATTCTCATCTGACATACCAGCCTTTATGACCTCCAGGTTTAACTTACAATGACCCTGTGTGAGCAGGATGAAAGTGACTAATGTTTATATATAAAGAAATAGTAATTTAACCACACATGTTCTGAAGGTGTAAATGGGAGGTGGTTTATTATGGCTTTACTAACATTACACACTTTACCCTCTGGTAATTCAACATAGCTACGATAAATGTCACTATATTTCAAATAGGTAAGTCATCTGTACATGGGCCATAGCTTCCATAGTAAAATCACTCCAATTGCCAGAAGGTAAAACCATTTTTTTTTCCATATCTGTGCCTCTTCACCTCATCACGAAGACAGCCCGGGGACAAACCTCAGCCAGCTCGGTGGACAGGTGGATCAAGGAATATCAAGGCCACCAAAAGGAACAGCGGTGGAAGGCTTCCAAGGTCATGGAATGAGAAGGTCAGTGAACATGGGCCGGTTAGGGCAACACCTTCCCAGGGTTTGCTTGCTACATATTTCTATGAATCATGACACACAAATAAACAGACCCATATCATATACACTTTTATGAGTGGAGTGACTGAAACAAAGGACATGGCCAAAGTGGGTGGTCCCCTATCGGTTGTGAAGGTTTGTACTTCCATGCTATGTCCAAAAATATGGTATCGGTAAGTGGGTGGCCCCCTATCCCAAGTAAGTCAACTCTCTACTACTTTACTACTTGTGTCTTGCGCAAATTTTGTCCGTTACTCATACATATACAACGTAACAAACACATAGGCACATATAATTACACCACAAACACCAATTAACAACGTAACATGTGCAACATACATGTATATATATAATTATATATATATATATACATACGTACATGTACATGTATGCACACAATAAATACAAGTTAACATCAAACCATGTATACAACATACAATTGACACTCTCTGCACCTGCACGTGGGCGTTTGGATGTCGGCTCGCAGCCTGCCAAGCCGCTTAAGCCGCCGCCAGGGGAGTAAGAGAATACCATGTCCCAGCATGGAAAATACGATGATGAAGTATATCTATCTCATCTCATCTTATCTGATCTCACCGCATCTCATCTATCTATATGGATCTATATTGGTATATACTTATGACATAATATATATATATATAATATAATGTAATATAATAATATAACATAATAAAATATAATATAGTATATGTAGATATACTATTTTAGGATTATGCATATGTAAGTATGTTTTTACACCGGTTTTTCATGTCAAATGTAAGCGTGGGGCAGCACCTGGATCCCTCCCAGTTGGTAGCTCCATGGCAGCCATTGACATTTCGGCATTTCGCCAGGGGCTCTTTGGAATTTCTTGGGATGTTCCTCCTTCAGTCTACCTTCTATATCCTTTGTATATCCTGTTTAAAAAAATTATATATTCCTTCTTCATATCCTTGTAAGTCGCGATATTGGATAATCTTGGGCAGTGCCGAATTGGTCGGAAAACATGTGTTCTAGTGTTTCCCAATACATATATGAGTCATATGAGTCATACGTCCATATTTTGGTGGAGTATTAACTCCTGAGGCAGAAGGAGCCATTGACTCCGTGATGTGCTGGATACATCTCTGAAACAACCCATTTTTTCAGAGTTTTGGTCGACACAAAAAACTCAACCATAAACTGATGTATCAAATAAATTATTATTTGTTTATTTTCATCTGGAAGATTCCTGTTTTCGACTATCCTTTCCAACAAGTCATTGGCATTGGCTTCTTCATCCTCAGAGCAGCGAAGAAGACCAGACCACCAGTAAGTCAGTATGCAGCAAATTTTAATGAAAGAAAAAGGTTTCAAGCGGCTCTTCGCAATTCCCACACTTGCCCCAAACTTCTAGAGAATTCTTGGCGCGCTTTGCACCTTTTATTTTCAGCTTGTTTCACTCTCCTTTGGAGCACAGGAAGAAACTCCTCCTTTGAAGATGGCCCGGGTCCGGTGTCCCTAGCTACTACGCTACTCAGCACTTCTTTGGATGGCCAGCTGTCTTCGGCACTTGTTAATCTTAGCGGCTTGTAGCACGCAAAGGTTTCGCTCGGTGGAGGTATAGAAAGTCCAGTCCTGCGGGTTGACTTTCTAGAGGTTTGTTGGCTGCTGAGCCATGCGGAACCGTCAAGGGGTCCCCGGCAAGTTGTGGTGAGAATGTGGGGCTTTGCCAAAGTTTCAAAGGCAAACGGCAAACCCTAAGTGAATATCATTTAACTAATGGGTTTGAATAGATATAGTTAATCTAACTAATCATATTTATATAACTATGAATATCATATTCAACCCAAATTCGTTTATGAATATCTAACTAATGCAATTCCAAAAAGTTGAATTTGGCCACCTCCAGTGGCCCACATTTCCCTTCGCAGCGCATAGCTTCGCGGTTTCAGTCCCTTGAACCCCCCCGAACAGCCAGCACATAATTAGCATGTAAGTAGTGTAAGTAGCATGTACCACGCAAGGAGGTCACTTTTTGAAATAATGGTCATCCAGGATTTGTTTAAAAGCAACACACATGAAGCAAACTGGGCTTCATCCCTACTGCTCGAGCTCCTTGTCAAGACCATTCATGGTGGACATGTCCAAGTGTGACCTGGAAAAATGATCGGATGCTGGTTGGAGTACCATCGGGTTATTTTAAAATGGCAATGGGAAATGCCAACGGCCAATGGGAAAACATGGTATCAGCATCTATGAATGGATGATATTCAGGTGAAATTACTAGAGTCTTAGAGGGTATCTCCTATTGATGGAGGATTTTCCTGTGAAACTTGTTGAATTTCCAGTGTCAACTTGCTGAAGATCATTCAGAGCTCTATCTCCAACCTTCGTGCAAACAGTGTTTTTTTGAGGTTTCTTTTCACATCTTTTCACCATGGCTTCCATCGGTTTCCATCGCCCCGAGACGCCACGGAATGCCACGGAATGCCACGGACCTAACACTTCTCGGCAGCTTGAAGAAGTCGTTGGGCCCAGGAGGGCTGCCATCCTCAGCTGGCTGCTGCTTTCTATCGAAAATTCCGGAGATGTATGGATGCTATAGATATTCTGTGTGTAAGATAATTGTAGACGTTTGGTTTCTGAAATCTAGAAAATAGATATCTACGATATAAAGATAACAATAGATAGCTATACTATATATAATGAATATCTAATATGAATATGTTTAGATATAGTAGACATTGATTGGATATGTATATGTATATATATATATATCAATTAGTACTTAGAATATATAATGATATATACATATATGTGTGTGTGTTGAGTTTGACCAACAAGGTTTGGAGAAGGAACTTGGCAAAGAGACTAATATGCATGCTTTAGCAGTTCATGTCAGAAAGCATGTGTAGATCAGATTGACATTTACCACCGGAATTGGAAACTGCTCAAACATGCTCAAACAATCGGCCAAGAACCAACACAAATAACGATAACTCATCGAATTCCAGGTGTAAATCACCTTCCACAGAATTGGCGGTTTGTTTGTCATGTTTTTTGGCTTCAACTTTAAGCTTCTTGGGGTGAACATTCGTTGGCACATTGCACATTGGGACAACTTTTTTTTTGGGTCTGTGCAGGGCCTACGGCCACAAATTTCCTCAAAACAATTGGTGGGCATTCAATTTCTTCAAGGAAATACAATGAGAGATGTAATCCTGCGGTTTGTCAACTGTGATTCTGAAGAAACCGCAGAAGTTGGGAGTGGAAGGTCCCCACCTTTTCCTTCACTACTCCTAACTCCTACGGCCGCAATACTGCGACCAAATGCGACGGCAAAAAACCTACTTGTGGAAGCCCTCTGAGGGAAGGAAAAGTATATCGGTATATCGGATGCAATACCCTCTGGTAAACTAACATAACTATGGAAAATCGCAATTTTTCATGGGAAAACTCATTATTTCTATGGCCATGTTTGGAACGCGCTTCAGCTTCCGTCACGCCAAGTGTCCACTTTCAAGACTTTGGGGCCATTTTTCGGATCGATTTCGACCTCATCGAGGCGTCTGGAAATTCACCCTATAAAAAATTGGTCAATTATCTACAAATGAGCGATGGCTTCCATAGCTACCTCAATTTATCGGAGGTATCTCTACCTACCTACCTACCTACCTACCTATCTATCTATCTATCTAATTAATCTATCTATAGATATTAATTGTGTATGCATGTGTTCAGTTTAATCAACTAATGTGGTAAACCTTAATCGCAAAACCATCCCAAATGGATCGGTCCTTGCGGGGGTTTCCTGCGTCAATTTTGAATGACCCGTCATCATTTTTAGTAAAGCAACAGTTTTAATGAATTTAGGATCCTCTAAATATCAATAAATTTACATAAAATAACTGGCTTCTATAAATTCATATAAATTCTATAAACCATATGTATCCATCCATAGTGCCACCCGCCTCGACCATCTCTCCGTCCACGTCGATGCTGACCACGGTCTCCTTGATGCCGTCGTAGTTGCTGGCCGGGTGAAAGTGCCGCACGCCCGAGTCCTGAAATGGAGAAACTTGGGGGACCAATATGGAGGTTTCCAGAATTCCCACCCAAAATGGATGGTTTATAGTGGAAAATCCTATTAAAATTGATGATTTGGGGTACCCCTATTTCAGGAAACCTCCATATGATGGGGGTATATTGCACCATATTTATGTATAGAGGTTAAACATTCAGCTGCATATATATATAATATGTATATATATATATATACATACATATATATATTATTTTGTATCCTCTGTTACGGAAAACAAAAGGCTAATAAGCCATTAAATACCTCACATCTCCTCACCAAAGGCTGATCCAGACATGAATGACCCTAGATTGATGGAGATGAAGGGTTTCACTTAGAATTGAAAATCTACCCTGTCACTGATGGACTATGTTGTCACTACTTTGGGCACCAAGGCCGAATTTCTTTACCCAGGGGTGAGGCCCACAAGAGGTTCCTTTCACATCCCTTTCACAGGGTAAAGTGGGTACAGGAAAGCGCGAAACTCATGCCTAAGTCACGCCTGTGTGCTGAAAATCTGCTTTCCCCCATCTAAATGCAATTTCCAGGAAGTCATGCCTATGTCATGCCCACAACCCAAATCACCATCAAAATGCAGCGGGAACCTTTGCTTCATTTTGATTAACTGATACCAGTAGTACCGCACAAGGCGGTGGCGGAAGTTTCAAAAATAGTAGCCTGTAGGAAGTGTTGGGTTTTTGAGTTGCATGGGCGGCAAAACAAGCCGCTGATGGATCGTTTTTGATAATGGTTTGTTGTGAAATGAATAGTGAATCTGAAAGTGAAGTGTGAGATAAGGGATATGATATATACTGGAGAAAAAAAACAACGACGTCAGAACGACGTCCGAACGACGTCCAAGCGACGTCAACTCATTCCCTAGGAAACGCCACTCCCCACATGATGGCTGAACAACATGAGACTCCTAGTACGGTACATTAATACAAAGGAAGAAATGGCTACTCAAAACATCAACTAAATGCAACGACCAAGTCTTAAGTAACTCAGATGTGAAGTCTTTGCCCAACATGCTGAACACCAACTGAATGCAGGATTTATATTAAATCATAGATCCGATCATGAAAACCAGAAAATCATGCATGTCCTATGCGTTTCACAAAAAGGCACGACTTTTCAAAATCAAGTGCTCCGAAGCTATTTTCAACGATTCCCACTAATCTAGGCACGACTTTAGCAACTCTCTGTATCGGGTGGGGTGTTTACACACATATATATATATATATGCATATATACATATATACACATGACATGACGTATGACGTATATACATGTGAATCACATCTCAACCCCCCGGTAGACACAAACGCTTTGGGACTACACAAACCATATAACAATCATAAATAAATACATATATATAATTATATATCATACATATTATACATCGCTCTCTCTCTCTCTCTCATATAATTCAACACCAGATTGTACCAGTGCATGGTCGCTTGACTTGGGCAAGCTGTGGGCTGTTGGATGTCAAGGCTCCATCGTCATGTGCGGACCACTCATGGTGTCGAAGTCACCAGTTGAGGGATCAAGTTCGGAGCTGGTTTGAGCAATTTGCTGCCAGAAAAACCTCGATGTCCCCAAGGAAAACCCGTTTTGAACACACATCCATTGGGTCCATGTTAGCTCTGATGCAGCTAGTTCACCATAAAAATTGTGATATGTTGTGACTATATTCAACATACTGCTATCAAAACCAGCAGCAACATCCACACCATCCACATCAGCCGCTGCATCACAGCAAGAAATAAAAAGCGCTTGTCTTTCAATATCCAAGACGAATCAGCCTTCCCTGGAAACATTGTAATATATTGTAATTCAGTACACTCCTGTAGTCAAAAATGGGAAACCCTGTATAAATCGAAGTCTTAATGGGAAAATCATCCATCAACGGAGGATATTTTCCATTGCCATGATAACCCGGAGGGTATCCTTGGAGACCCTCCGAAGCAAGGACACGAGGGCGTGCCGGAAGAAAATAGTATCAGTTCTCAGTTGTGCCAGTTTTTTTTTTGCAGCCATTCAATTTTCCGGGATACTGAACAACCACCAATGCAAACACACAATCTGTATTACACACATACAAAAATATATACATATATATATATACATATGTATATATATAAACAGATAAAAATACATATATAATTATATATACATACATAAATATATATATATATACACACCATATTACACCATAATGTACATATGTATGCCTGTAGTACCGATGTATACATACATGTACAAATGCATATGCATAGAATGAAGTAAATTAGTTGAATATAATTATATAAATATAATTGTATATAATTATATATCAGTATATTACGGTATAATTATACATGTAATCATGTAATTGTAAATATACATTGTAGTGATTTCAAAACATCCCAACTAGCCAGCGCGGTAGTGGCTAGTTGGGATCATTGCCCGGAATGTTTTTCGCCAACATTTTATTATGGCTAAGCTGAGAGACCGGGCCACAACATGTATATGTGTACTTTGGGGCCATATATATATAATATCTATATATATATAGAGAGAGAGAGAGATATTCCATTCTCTCTATATTTCTAATCATTTGTCTATATATATATAATATCATTTGGGGTTAAGCATGGTGAAACCAAAATCTGGCAGAACCAAACTACCTACTCAATCACGTTTCTCCCCAAATGTCCACACTGCACTACACACAGACTTTTTCTGGGCCTCCTTGGGAGAGTGCGCTCTCTGCGCGCTCTACCCTGGCAGCCTTGGGAGGATCTGCTGTCACCTGCCACCATCTCCCACGGAATGTTGAGCAACATTCAAGTCGTAACATGGCGTAAAATGGTTGGTAAATGTTGGTAAACATACGATGCATGGAGCATTTGGGTGTGTCTATCCCTAAATAGTACAGTATAGGAATTGATTATCGATGAGGAAAAACATGTGAAGTGCAGGAGGGTCCTGTCAATTATCAACAGGAAAGTCATCCTGTTCTCCAAGTTGTGAGGGCTCAAAAAATAAGTATAGTTATGCAAGAATAACACCGCATAGCCTCATCCCAGCAAGAAAAAACAAGAAGTAATGATGCTTTCAGTCGGTCCCTTCTGGGGCGCAACCATGTTTTCATATGTTTTCATTATAGATAAAATAAGAGGATCTGAGGTTTGCAATTGTAGTTTTTCGTTGATTCGAGGCAGTACATTCCCTGCTGTTTTCTTAAGTCGCAGAACGTGTCAATCATATTGGCAGCCTAATCATCCCAGGCTGCCACGAGTCTAAGACTTCCTAAACTTCCAGAAATTTCGAAAGCTCATACTCGTGCCATAAAAAAGAGGCACGAGCTAAGCACCAGCGGTGCAATGCCCAGCGCAGCAAGAGCTGTCCTCTCCTGATTGGATCCTCCAGGGTTCAAAACAAGATTTTCAGCTGGCCATTTCTGGATACCCTCCAGTAATTAACATAGCTATGGAAAATGGATGATAATAGTCCGTTTATACATCTGGTCAAATTACTTTAATTCTTACCTCGTCTCCCTCGTGTCTTAACTTGTTCCCCATGATTACTGTCCTCGTTCGTTAATTTGCAGGTGCAAATTAAGGCTTTACCTCGTTAATTCGAAGGAAGAAA
>Ga0126342_10020122_pt1 | contig 11254 bp, 7 predicted proteins | sample Cyp1metagenome_FD_92528 | JGI IMG/M metagenome (GOLD analysis project Ga0126342, IMG submission 92528) | Coral microbial communities from Lord Howe Island, Old Settlement Bay, Australia - Cyphastrea 1 metagenome | ecosystem: Host-associated > Invertebrates > Cnidaria > Coral ...
GAATCAGGCACATCATTTTCTTTGCATCGAACCGCAGGGTTGAACCTGGTGTCTGCGCTCGTTTCGTGCCTTGAGTAGCCAAGGCCCGTGTGGACTGCTTGGAAGTAGAGCGCTGGTCCACACGGAAGAGGTTCAATGAATGAATTGAGACATACAACCTGCCAGCCGAAGCTGTGGTTAAGAAGCCATAAGAGCCACAGAAGCTGTGGTGAAAGCACAGAGGAGCCGTGAAGCTCAGGCAGTCAGAAGTTAAGCTTCAGGATGGCACTGGAAATCGATGCTTCGCTTTCTGCAGTGCAATGACAGAATAATGAAAAGGTCGAGTAGTCGTCCACTGTCTAAGAAAGACAGAGGCAGCCCACTGGTGAGCATCAGTGAGAATGTTCTTGCAAAACAAAAAAATCATCTCGCTTGGCGTCGGTAATTTGAGCGGCCGCAAGGTCAGCCAACTCGTTCAACTTTCTGCACTTTTGAGCGGAAAGGTTCCAGTCAAGCACAGGTGTCCACAAGGGTTTTGTCATGGGAAGGTACCCACATCACTTCCATACCATGAGTGACAAGCATGGCGATATAGGACCAGAAACTGGCAGCATCGCCGTTCCAGTTGCCAAAACGCAATCCTCGGAGGAGGCGCTTGACAATTGCCTCATTGTCGATGAGCAACGCACAGGCACAGCTGCAGAATGTGCAGCCAGCATGGCTTGCACCAAAGCTTCACGCTTGGCAGCAGCCGGGGTGTGAACACACCCAGTCAAAAGTCCATTGAATGAAAGCTTCGTGGAGGTGACAATCCCCCAGGATGCCCATTGGTATAATCATTGCCAGGGTTGACCAAACAGCTGCCATCCAAGGCCAAGACGACAGGAGAATGGTCGACAGCGTACAATTGTCGTAAGCACTGAACCAAATCAACATTAGCAGTCAATGCGGAAATGATAGGAGTGTTTGGCAAAAGAACTAACGGCTGCAACAACCGAGTTTCATTGTGAGTCTTTAGTACAGGCTTCTCAGCGGTATCAGCATGGCAATGAAAGGTGGGATGTTCGCGATCGGGAGAATTGATGCCACAAGCGCAAACTTCAGGCGCACCCATTCTTTCCAAAATGCGTCCGTCAGAGGCGGCGGCGATTTGGACAGTCATTTTATATCGCTCACCACATTCTTTGATCACAGCATTATGAAAACCAAAGTACGGATTGAGGTGGTCTGGCAAGTGTTTCAGTGTTTTAGTGTCTGACTGGAAGAGGACTCTGGTCCAAGAAAGTCGAACAAGCTTGGCCAAAGCAGAGTCTGAAATCCAACCAACACGAATTTGGCCAAAGGAGTTTGGCAAACATCATTCTGCACAATTTTCCAATTGAGTAAATTGAAAGTGTCAATCGCTCGCGGCGAGGCGCGCGTCACTGTACATTTTCCAAGAAAAAGATTCACCTGGCGTCTCCACTAATACATGATGGCTTCATTGGAGAGAGCACATTCATTCAAGATGACAGCGAAGTCCAGCGATGGCAGTCCAGAACAAATAGCCGCAGCGACCTGGAGGTGTACTATACCCCCAAATGGCAGTTTCGATGGCCTTGGCCCAACCCTTGGGCGTAGCTTTGTGAAATCTTTGCCAAGGACCCATCCACCTGAGCATGGCCACAACAAGAATGCGGAAGAGGTTCAAGTCGGCATCCACGGCAACGACTTCTGTAAAATTTGGATTTTTCTTGGCCAGCAGCGCCATCATGTCATCAAATTTGTTCATTTCACACATGATGCTCTCACCCTGTTCATTCAATGGAGGGTCTTTGTTGAAAAAAAAATCTGTCTTGCAACCACACACTGGATGTGGGATCTTGGTGACCGGATCGGTGTCTCCGTCCGGGTTTGCTCCTGCATGCTGGTTGACAGAGAGGGCACAGATCCAGTAGGTGTCCTGAAGAGGGTCATGGACCTGGAGGGTTTCTGTCAAGACCTTCACGCCTTCTTTGTCGCACAGGAGTTCCGCCACAAATTCAAAGGTGTGTTCTCCTAGTGCATCAGCAATGACTGTAGCCATCAGCTCTCGGAAAAGATTGGACCAATTGTGAGTGACCATCTTCCCAGGTGTCACCTGAATTTGGCCCAGAAAAAAATGGACTCACAAAGTATTCAACCCCGATTAACTCAATAAATTTGAGAGAATGTATATGTTAGTATTTTTGCAAGTCTTGAATGAAATTGATTAAACAATTTGGTGCCTTTTTTGAACTATAGCCACCTTCTTGCCATCGTTCACCAACTCGGCAAACGAGGTGCCTGCTGCAGAAGTCTGCGGAATAATTTCGAGTCTGACCACATCCTTGGTGGTGTGGACTGGTGGCTGGAAGGACACCCTTTCAGAGTCAAATAGCTTGCTGTAAAAGTCCACAAGGTTGCCTAAGGATATTCCACGACCGGCCAACTCCTCAGTCTTCGCCTCCCACCCTGAAGCAAAGTCAGTCACAGAGCGGGGCACCGGCCGCCGGGCACTCCCGTAGTTGCAGAGTCTGATAGGTCGAATCCAAGAGAGGGCTGGAGGTTGAAGAGAAGATCCGAACAACTCATTGGCTTTTGATAATATAGAATCACACCAACAGCATTCACCAAACTATTGATACATTGCACAGTTGCCAAAACAAAGGAGGGCCTGGGGCTCCAATGAAATGGATCATGCACTTGGTCACTACGTAGGTTTATTATCTACAGAACCGTATCAAGCAGCAAAAAAAAGGAACGCGGCGGTTGCCAAGCTGGAGGTGAGGCCCTTCCTCTGCAGAGAACTGGTCATTCTACATGCAATCAAAGCTTGCGTGGCAGCACAATTACATTCTTTGCGAGCCACCTGCTCGGCTGTACATAGAATATCAATCACTCCACATAGGGCGGACAAGACCCGGCAAGCCTAATACACAAAGACAACCAGCACAGCCAATGATGAAACAACACTCACACATTGTGAAATGGCCAAGGTCAATATTGCCATGACTTCTTCGAAGGCCTGTGGTTGAGGTTCCACTGGTTCTACCAGTTCGGGTCCTAGATCGGGCCCTAGATCAGTTGGGATCTGCGACTGCATGCACAACACCAGGCCAAGAGTGCAAGCAATGCAGCACAAGAGCACAGCTTCAATCCAAAGGACTCGTTGCAAGCATATGCCTCTTCGAGGCAAACTCAAGTCTGGGGCCAGCCAAATATTCTTGAAGCGATCGTGAATGAGATATTGCAAGCAAATAAGTTCGAAACACGCAATCAGATACCTCCACTGCAGCCCAAAGAGGCAAGATAATCCTCCGAACCAGTTGAGCATCAAGAAACGTGATGCAAGAAGAAGATGTTGAGTGGGGGCAATGATCCAGAGCCAGACAGCTGCCATGCCAGCTACTGCATTGCTCCCAGAAAGGGCCCAAATAAGAATGAAGGAACTGGTATCTTCTGCAAACAATGTGCCAAGCAAAACCGAACACTTCCATCCCACTGCAGCAGACACGCAGCGGCGAGAAGCATGGCAGCACGAAGGTAATTTGAAGCTTGTGACGGGGGCACTCCAAGAGTTTTCACTGCTTCCTCACCGGAAGCGGCACGTCCAAGCAGCACCGGCGCTGGCAACATGTGGCCAGCGCCAAGAAAAAGGGAATGATGGGCGAAAAAATGGCTTGACACAATCATGAATGAACAAAGATCGATAAAGATCGTCTGGTGGCTGCTCAGAAAAGATCCACCAAATAGTCGATCTAGTCAATCAACAATCTGAAAAATCCGAGTCGCAGAGGGTGTACTTCAGCAGTAGATTTTTGGCTCCAGATAAGACCCTGTCTGACTGTTCCTGGTGGATGGAAAACATGGGAAAACAAGAACTGATGAGGTTTGGTCGAGTTATCAAGATTTTGGATCATCGTTCTTACCCTCTGGTTATTTAACATAGCCATGGTATAGATGGCCTATTTATAGATGGTTTACCTATTTGAAATGGTGATTTTCCATGGCTATGTTAAATAACCAGATGGTACATTCTTTACGTAATTGTAATTTATGTATGGAAAGTGGAAGGAATGGCGTATATTGGCGCCTATCGAATGTTTACAAGCAATGCGCAAAGGACATATCACCACTTGACCACGCACAACACAAACATGACGTGAGCGGTTCGTCCCAAGTGGTGGGACATCTGGGAATTTGATGGAATTTGGGAAACTGAAAAACCTTCAACAAATCTTCAGAACAAACGCTTTGCTGTACAAGTTTCAACGTTTTCACAAACACTGGGTCTGTCTTAGCCCGAATAAATGGGTAGCCTGAACACATATCAATCATATACCTGCTGTATGGCGCCAAAAGATGTATATAGATGATTTAGATGCCGTGTTGTGAAGTTTCATCATTTTCTTTACGTGCATGTACTAATATATATATATCCAAGATCTTTGCCCCAAATGGTGAACCTGTGCAGAAATGTGAAAGCACCTCTAGCAAATCCCAGGACATATAGAAAAATGGCGTGACAAATGGGGACTGAAACCACTCAAGCTGAATCCCGGCCATATCAAATAACACATCTTGGCTCTCGACTCTACTTATTATGAGACATTATGCAAAAAAACAACAACCAGTTGATGACATCAACATGTTGTAAAAGACTGCCTTGCCGTGGATGCTATCATCTTGTGAAAGGTCGTTTTTTGTGCATATCGACACATACAGACACTTCAGTAGCTAGTTACTATGCATGTTGAGATCTTGTGAAAGCATCACGCTAAATTGGTCAGTATCATGATAGTGTTAACCTTCCATTTGTGTAGCAAATAGTGTTTACACATACCTAGATCGCAGAACAATGAGGATACCCCAAACCTTGCTTTCTTTCAGCAAACAATAGCAGATTGTGGATGTGAGGTGCGCGATATATTAACAGAGCACCTGTTTAACACAGCCTGTTTCGGATTCTTTGTTGCTTCAGTGTATGAAACCAAAGCCAAGTGAGTTTGGTTCTTGGGCACATAAAAAATTGAGATGATCAGTCCATCTGAGCTTCCCTTGGCGAAAGTTGACACATACCAGTGTACATACCCTCAATTAATCATGGCTTTCTGGAAATCCCCAGTTCATAGATGTTCCCATGAAAGCCTCCATTCAAAGTTCGGGCATGTCCCGTTGCATCGGCCCATTTAGTTCCATAGTTTTTTACATACCCATAGGATCCATGTATGCTATATATATATATGGTAAAAAAAAATACCATCAATATACCCCCTTTATGTTAGCATATATACTGTACCAGCACCAGTTTAGAAAAACATCCTGGACCGGAAAAGACATTAAGTATTAATGACAAATGGAAAATGATCACAAATACAATATCCCCATGGAAAAATACAAATACATTCATTACATGATCACAAAAAGACAATTCAATGACCATTTTTTATGACCGCAAAAAGATCAATGACAATTAAATGACCATAAAATCCCATCCAAACATCTCCCATCGAGGTTCCACTTCCTGCAGAATACATCTCTCCGTCAACATCTCTGTGATGCTGCGGCACTTCCTGTGGCGCTACAGCAGAATCCCAGGCTGAGAAAACAACAGATCATAACCATGTTTGATTCCCACAAGTATCCGGGTATACGGTGTACATCTCAGATATCTATATCCAATCATATCATATCATTTAGATCCATGCGATATTCCCCGTCCAGTTGCAATCTATCGTTGATGAAGAACTGTCCAAAGTTGAGCCCAAAGTATTATGGGGTTGATGGTTTCAATCACAAAGCTTTGATGGACTAGGGCGTGTTTCCTCAAAACCCATTAGGTGGGATACGCTTCATGCTTGGCAATACTAATCTTCTAACTTGGGGGCTTCAAGGTTAGTTATATCCAAACAAATATGAAGAGAAACTGACTGAGGGGTGCCTCCAAATCATCCAAATTCGAGCATTTTAGTCTTAAATTCAGATTTCATAGTGACTTGGGGGTCTCCACTTTAAGAACCCCCCAATTGGACTTTCAAACTGGGCATCTGTCACATCGGTTGTGCAAAGTTGGACATTCCAATCTGGAAAAAAACATTCAGAGTAATGCTTGGTACAGTGACATTTATCATGACATCTTTATGTCTATCCATACGGCTAACAATGGATTTTGTGAGGGATGTATCTTTTCTTGTGATAGCATGGACTACAAACTAATGTCTGGATGATGTCTCTGCCAATGATCCCTACTAACATCTAGCAACCCATGCGAGCCCCCCTTTGCTTGTCCCCCGTTGTTTGCAAACAGCCCATGGGTCACAAACTAACAGCCCCCCTCCATTGGGTTGGCACTTACATCCCAAAATAGACAGTTCTCCTAATGTGTGGGGATGCTTACTGCAAGGTACCACCCGGTTGATACATCCACTTCCACATCCTCAAACTATCAATGTTGGGGGTGACATGTTTGACCCAAACGCATTCATGATCCCTGAGTACCCCTTGGTATGTCTTGTCAAGGTCAACAAACTCTAGATGTTGCTCTTGTGAATGTGGTGCCCTATACCTAGCTACTTAACGAGGTGATCATGTGGGTTTATGGTGGATATGGGCTTATAAACCAACTTACAACTGGGGGGTCATCACATTGTATATTTTCCTGCAGAAAATGCGGATTTCTCACGTTCACGTGAGATTGCCACATGGCAAACAACCCATGGTCTTGGCTTACATGGATATGAAACCTCAGTTTCCACATTTGACGTGGCCATGGCATTGACAATCTTAGATGACCCTAAAAAAAGAAAAGCTTACTTTGGGTTTGCTAGGTTGATTTCCCCTTTACAGCGATAGATCTGTTGGTGCTATACTAAGCATCCAAGGTTTACCTAGATGGAGGTTTCCTAAGTCATGAGGGGAACCCCAAATCATCCAAGTCATTTGGCCCTGAATTAGTATTGAAAGCCATGGTGACTTGGGGATGCCCCATTTTTAGAGCCCCCCAAGCCATCCAAGTCATTTTTGAAAACCATTTTAATGGGGATTCTCAGACACTCCTAAATTCATTGCTCACTGGTTAAATCTGGTTAAACACAGATATATGGTTTACTGCGTCAAAATCAAAGACCTGAAGAAAAAAACATTTTATTGGTGTCAATCGTTAGTCTTAACCTCTCCAATTATTGAGACACCCAATGACTTGACCCATACCCATACGGGTTTGCCATCAATGAGGGTACCCCCAATAGCTGGATGGTTTTTGTTGGAAAATCCATCGATTTTAATGGATGAAAAAATGGGTACCCTCTGGTAAACATACAAAAAGCTATTGAAAATGGCCCAGTCGAAATAGTGGGTTTTCCTATTCAAAATGGTGGATCTTTCCATAGCTATGTTAAATTACCAGAGGGTATCCTCATTGTTCTGCAATCTAGGTATGTGTAAACACTATTTGCTACACAAATGGACGGTTAAAACTGTCATCTATAAATGGATGAAAAAAATTGGTAACCACATGACTTAGGAAACATCCAAATGGCAAAAACTGCGGAACAAGTTTCAAGGTGATGCTCCGCTCTTTCACATCCGACGCCAGGAAATCCCAGAGATCTGAGTGAGATGCACCTCATCGGCGGTGAATTTTCGGGTTTTCATGGGGTTTTCATGGGGTTTTCATGAGATTTAACCATCACACATTGGGATTTCACATGATTTAACCATGATGGGTATGCCCTCGGCAATTTAACACTTTGCGAACTCGAAGGCTCGAAGCCATGGTCCATAGTTCTGTTCGATTGTTGCAGGGAAGAGTTACCGGACACCTCGGACACCCAGATTCTTCCCTCCCTACAATCCAGTGAAGTGTCATAAAATATCGCAATCCAAGCGAGTTGCAACCCTGCTAATTAATCATGTATCCGGGTACGGGTATGGTTCAAAACCATTGGCCCCTAAAAAAATCGCGGATTACTATTTAAGACAATATCCAAATACTATAATATCCAGGATAATCCCAGCCGAAAGGGTTAGAGCTACCCAGCAACCCATCATATCATCATATCTTTGAATCCATTCATTTCTCTCCGAATCACATCATATTTCCCATGGTTTTCCTTCAAAATCTTCCCATATTCATATTGTTCACCATGTGATTCCACATGTTTCCTCCATGTTTCGATCCATTTTTTATACTAATCCACCATCTTCCACCATTTTCTTAACATTTTCCACCATTTTCCCTGGTTTTCCCCAGCCCCCACCCCCCAACCACCCCCACACCCCACCATCCCCGCCTTCCAATGGTCGCGCCAGAGCCTCCTTCGCCTCCAGGCGCAGCTCCACGCGGCCCCGCAGCAGCACCGCCACGTAGGCCGTCAGCGCGGCCAGGTGCCGGCGGTCGCTGTCGCCGCAGAGGTCCTGTGGATCCTGTGGATTGGTGGATGAACAATGAACCAGGTGGATTGAGAGATTTACCTCTGGTAGGCAAACAATGGGAATATCATGGGACAATGGTGATTTAATGGTGATTTAATGGTGATTTAATGAGTTTTAATGGGATTTAATGGTGATACCCTCTGGTAAACATACAAAAAGCTATTGAAAATGGCTATTTGTAGTTGATTTACCCATTAATAGCATGGTGATTTTCCATAGTTATACATATTACCCTCCAGTAAATTAACATAGACCCTGGCAGTCATCGGGGTTGGAAGATTAGTTTCCTTGGTTATTTTCAGGGTCTATGTTAATTTATCAGAGGGTATAGTTGGTACATAATTTTATATATAACTGGATTGGTAATTACAGGACTGTAACTATAATATTGTTATATCTGATTATAGTAAGATATGTTTGTTTATGTATGAAGTATAGAACAGTGCTATACTTATTGATTTATAGGTGGATTATAGATGATTCATATAATTTAAATATGATACCTATTTTTGGGGTATTTCCCTAATAATCATTGAACTTATTGAACAGTATATAATCAATTGGTAATCATTGCTGGTAATTATATCAAATATTGGATTATATAATATTGGATTATCAAGTGGATTGTTAACCCATCATAACTTATATATTAATCCATCATGATTGAGAGTTATGTGTTAATCCTATTGGTCCTATGGATGATTATTAATGACTATAACCTATAATGGTATAATCCACTTCACAATTATCAATGTTAAGAATAATATATGGGTTAATCCAAATGTTAATTAAACATTGTTATATTGATTGAGTTATAGGTGGTTTATAGATGATGAAAATAGTTGGAATAATCCTCATGAAGATATATGGGTTAATCCAGTTATTTTCATAATCTATAAACTATGGATTAATCATCAATGATACATTTATTAACTATGGGTTACTACTAATTACAATGTTGTAATACAGTTAGTAGTTATCAATAATGTTAATAGTGGTTGTTGATAATGGATTATTACCATTGTTAAAACATACATAATTATAGTTCTTTATCAGTAATAATGTAGCTACCGTTATTCGCTTTACTATCCAAACGGATTAATCCAATGATCAACCATCTATGAACTAAACTACTAAATTACAACTAATAGATGTTAATAGTTTGATCTATGATTGTTAATTGTTAATTCATTATAATGTGGATGATAGTTACAATTGCTATCCCAGGATTGACAATTATTAATCCATTTAACAACTGTTATTATTCGGGTGGTGGATTACAGTTAATAGTTTTACTTGTCATTATTATTGATGGATTATTAACATTGGGTGTCAATTCATGATTCATGTTTCTATTGGTTAAGATTACTAATAATTGATAGATAGTAAGATTATTAGTTCAAATATGAATCAATAATTACAATTGGTTAAATACTTGGTGGATGCATATGATCTTATTATGATTAGTGTGTGATAATAATAATCATTATCAATGAAAAATGTAGCAATACAAACATGTTATCAACAAATACGGATCATAAGATCATCACAATAAACTGATGTAGATTATCAATAATATAACATCGGGCTTGAATCAGTACTTAATGATCAAGTTGATTTAGTTGAATAATCAATCATCTTATTGCCAATAGGATTGATAATCTTGATAATATTGCATAATATGTTGGATTTTATCGATAAGATTGCAGTAGTATTGCAGTAGTAGTATTTATGATTAGCAACTTTGCCCTAGTAAGAATTGTGATATGATAGCAAGTCATAAACATAAAACTAACAATGATAAACATTAATTATCATGCCAATCGATTATTAATAAGAGATCATAAGAGTATGTTTAACTATACTATTAATTGTCTCAATAACTATAATAAATACTATTAACAACAAGTATCACTGATTATTAAGCATATAATAAGCATATAATAATACAATTATATATGGATACTATATATATATATAAGATTACTGATAACATGTTTAAAACTCATGGAAAAAAACGGGAAGAGGATCATGTATAAAAAAAAAAACTTCCTGGTGAAACTATGGATGGACAAAATCCTACACAAGTTGGTAGGTGTTTACGGTATTGGTTTAGGGTTTCCAAAAATAACTAGAACAGTTGGACAATCAAGCTCTCATATATTACTATTTATTCTGAATAAACCTTTCCACATGTAGAAATCCAATATATTCACAAATTCACATCTTTTCTGAGCAAATCACATTATTTCCTCCATGTTTTCATAGTAAATTCCCGTTTCTCACCAGCGTTTCAAGCCTTTTTGCAGCCAGATATCTTCCAACCAAGTGGCCACTGAGGATCCTCTGACCTGATAGAGGCACACCCGTAGATCTCCCGAGTGAGCTGCAGCGGCGCCAATCATCCGGCTGCTTTGCAAGGCGATGTGCTGCCTCGGGTATTTGGAGGATCCAACAAATCGTAACTGGTTAGAAAAATTATGGGTAAGCCATGGCCATATGCAGGATTATTCCCTTTTCTACTTATTTATATATATATATATACATACATATATTATGTATTTATATATATATTATATGTATATATACATATATTATATATATACATATATATATATATGGCTTGTAACCATGGTTACTAACCACTTCGGATTCGTGGGATGCTTCCCACAAGTTTGGAAGTCAGCCCCTCTGGTAAACATGACATAGACCCGGGCAAGGCGGAAGTTTCCCAAACATAAATGACCTATAGTTCGACGCCAGCCTGTCCCGACCGTGTCCTTCCCTCGACAAGCGGCTTTTTTTTTCAGCGAGAGACGAAGCAAAGTCTTCACACTCCACA
>Ga0126342_10020123_pt1 | contig 11254 bp, 10 predicted proteins | sample Cyp1metagenome_FD_92528 | JGI IMG/M metagenome (GOLD analysis project Ga0126342, IMG submission 92528) | Coral microbial communities from Lord Howe Island, Old Settlement Bay, Australia - Cyphastrea 1 metagenome | ecosystem: Host-associated > Invertebrates > Cnidaria > Coral ...
AAACGAATGTAAATGGTTGGATGCTAGGCAAGTGCTGCCTTTTTGGTGTTTCTGACCTGTTTCTGACCTGTTTCTGACCTTTCCCGGAGTCTTCTTCAACTTCAAAAAAATAAGCACGGGCAGTCAAACTAGGAACAATTTTAGTGATCGTCAAAGTAATATCATTACTAGTACCCGAAGTACTAGTACTAGTGCTACTAGTAGTAGTAGTAGTTGTTGTTGTAGTAGTAGTAGTAGTAGTAGTGGTAGTGGTAGTAGTAGGAGGAGTAGTAGTAGTAGTAGTAGTAATCGTAGTAGTCGTAGTAGTCGTAGTAGTCGTCGTCGTAGTAGTAGTAGTAGTAGTGGTGGTAGTACTAGAAGTAATAGTTCTAGTAGTAGTGCTAGTAGTACTAGTCGTACTAGTAGTACTAGTAGTACTAGTAGTACTAGTAGTACGAGTAGTACTAGTAGTACTAGTAGTACTAGTAGTACTAGTAGAAGTAAAAGTAGTAGTACTAGTAGTAGTGTGAGTAATAGTACTAGTAGAAGTAATAGTTCTAGTAGTAGTGCTAGTAGTACTAGTCGTACTAGTAGTACTAGTAGTACTAGTAGTACTAGTAGTACTAGTAGTACTAGTAGTACTAGTAGTACGAGTAGTACTAGTGGTACTAGTAGTACTAGTAGTATTAGTAAAAGTAGTAGTACTAGTAGTACTAGCAGTACTAGTAGTAAAAGTAGTACGAGTAGTACGAGTAGTACTAGTAGAAGTAGTAGTACTAGTAGTACTAGTAGTACTAGTTGTGCTAGTTGTACTAGTAGTACTAGTAGTACTAGTTGTACTAGTTGTACTAGTAGTACTAGTAGTACTAGTAATACTAGTAGTACTAAACTTATACTAAACTGGTGAATAACGTCATTTAGGTTGGGGCCCGCCTTGTACGATAGACTAAAAAAAAACAAAAAAAAACAATTTCGACCTCCTGAAGACTAAAACCCTAACCGCCCTTTTTGCGCGCAAACCATATATACATACTATATTATATATATACATCATGATATACCGCTAATAAGATGGTGATCATTATGCTTCTGGAGGAATTCTATTTCTTTGGAGGTTTTTTTCTTTTTTAATATAATGTTATATAAGCCCTTCTGCTTAGGATGTGTTGGGCGAATTGGACGAACAACATGTAAGACTCATTAAAGGCTAGGCATTCTTCTTGTTGAACTATATATATAATTATATATATGTTGAAAAGGGATTCTAATTCTTGACCCACAACCCTAACACATCCAGTCATTCGAGTATGTTCTAAATAAACCCGGTTGTTCCTACTATCCTTTCATATCAGATATGGCCAGTGATGCGCCATCCGTTACCATTTGAATCCATCTGGGATTGTCTCGGATAAAACAGTTGGTTTTAGGGGTGCCCTATCTGAACCGATAGGGGGTAAAACACAAAAGACATGGCAATATTGTATATGTATATGTGTATATGATGTATATATATAATAATTAATATAATATGTATAATATATATATATATGTGCACTTATGCAATTCCCCATTGACTTCTACATGAGATGCTTCCATATCGTTGATTGGAAAGTGCATGATTTTCCTCAAAATATAGGCCTGCCAGTGACACCGCTTGTCATGGCGTAAGTTGATCCCCTAGTGTCTGAAACACGCTGGAGGCTTGTGACAGCCTAACCAGTTTTTTTGTTGTTGTGGGATTGATTTGTGTGGGAACATATGATACATGTGTCTTTCCCACCCGGAAAAATGAGAAAAACAATGGTAGTTGTTTCCTTCATACAATTCTGGGTGATCTAAAAAAAATAGGGTATACTGGTATGCCTCAACTCCAATGTTTTAAAATACCAGTTTCCGCATTCAAATTGCCATGCGCCCGCGCTATCACAATAATGGGGTCATCCAATTTTGAGAAAATACAAACATGATGAACCTTGCAAAAAAAAAACAGCCCGCATATGCATGTCAATGTAGTTCAATGATGTTACAATTGATATTCCTCCAACTAACACAGACCTTGCGCAAAAGGGGCTACAAGACTACTTTCCTCTTAAACTGTTGGTTCTCAATTTTCAGGGTCAAAAAGTGTGTTGGGAGGATGGTAAACAAGAAAAACCTGGGGCTGGATCTATGGCATGCCCATTAAAATCAGATCTTTCTTGGTGAAATCCCATTTTTCTTGCTCAAATCCCCATATTTTTGCTGAAATCTAGATCCGAATTTTGTTGACTTCATCAAAACATGGAGAAAATCCACCAGAGCCCTGTACCAAACCCTGGCCTCCAACGAGATCTGCTTCCCTTCAGAAAAGATCCGAGGTGCACCTAACAGTTCACTATGGAACATCACCATGTGAATAGCAAAATCAAGTGTAAATGGGCGATGTTCAGCTACAATAATCTACAATATGTTAAATTACCAGAGGGTAAATATGCTTAAATATGCTTAAATATCATTCTGAGTCATTCAGTTCACCAGTCATTTCAAAGAGCCACAGTTAAATATTTTTCAGGGCACTGATTCCACTGATCCTGGAAATTCCGTTCCAGTCATGTGGCTCGTGTTTTTGCCGTGAATCCCAGGGCTGATCACATTTAGACATACCATCGGGTTATTTAACATAGCCATGGAAAATCACTAGTTTTAATAGGTAAACCATCTACAAATGGGCCATTTTCCATGGCTATGTTAAATAACCAGAGGGTATATAAAGCTGTTGCTATCTGTGCATATATTTTGAGCAGGATTCAAAGCTGTTGTCTGATAGTATCTGATATGTTGCTGATCACATTGCTATTGCTGATATTTTTTTAAAAGCTGACTGAGTAGGATGATCCCATAATCATGGTCCATCTTAGATACCCTGCACAAAATGACAAATTCTTAGCTGGTGAACATAGATAATCCCTTGGATTAAGGTACCCATCCAAGATTGACCTAGTAATTCGTTGATGATCGCCAGATTTCTCAGCTTTCACAGTGGCCTTCTTCTTTATCTCGCCAGTCTTCCTGGGGCGCTGAAAATCGATTTCAGACTCGTGCCGCACGATGTTTAGGATCCCCCCCGAAAAGGATCGAAACAACAAGTATAATAAATATGATATTGTTGCTTAGCAATCATCTATGGAAATATGATTGAAAACACCCCATGAAATAGAAACAAATTTAAACACTATGAAGTAAATATCATCTACTTCACATTCTGGAAACCTGTTCTCCGCCTACGAGTCCAGAGCCGGACGTATCGTAAGTATCGTAAGAGTCCCCATTACACCACTACTGATGCAAATCATTTTTCTTATAAGTATCTGTCCAGATATTGCTGACATGTCTTGCGTTAGTGTAGATGGTATATATGGTATATATATATTACAGTAATAGGACTGGATAATAGCAATCTCACCTCAACTTCATTTCACAACTTACTACGGTATCTAATCAGTCATGTCACACAGCATCAAGCCACGAGGGGTCAACCAAAGGCTGTGCATGCTGTTTTGAGCCCGGCGCCCGCAAAAACGGTAAGTGATGGCAAGTGCAGCACATGTCCAGCATAGATCATGTTTTTCCAAGTATAAACCTCATTAAACCTCCATTTATTATCTATTTATATTATCATTTATTGCATAATTTATTGCTAATTTTTCCAGCGTTTGATGACACCGTCCGGTCATGTTTTTCCATCCATGTCAATCCATCCGAGGATCATCCCACTGAACGGGTGAAGAAAAACCAGCGGGTTTCTCATGTTTCTCTAAGTCCCCGTATATCCTGGGCTATCCCATTTCGGAGTAGCTTAGCCAAATTTTTTCGTACTCTCCAGTTACAATTTCGATGGCTTCGTCTGAAAATAGGATACCCATGGATACCCCAACATTTTGACGCTTATAATCACTATTGTCCCAATGAAATTGCATGAAATTACCATATTTCATATGCTATACCCGATGTATACAGACACCACCAGAAATGATCGAAATCCCCCAAAAGATCCACCCGGTTGGGGTTTTGCGAACCAGCAGTGGGCCGGTCCTTTGAGCAGTACACCGCCAAGTTTTTGGCCAGTCCTCGATGCGAAGCCGGTCATCTGCAGAGTTGAAGCCCCTTTTTTACAGGGATACTTAGGGTTTTCATGGGGCTATCATGAAAAATCAATGGAGTGACTTACTGACATATAACATCTTATAACATCTTATATAATTATATATATATATAAGTGTAGTATTTCGGGACATAACTGAAGAGACAACTCATCAACCTTCGGAGCAAGAATTCACACGGCTTCCTGTCATTTCTGGAGGATTAAACATGGTTTCCAACGGCTTCCTGTGGATCATTTCTTGTCTCCAAAATGTTCCTAGTTTCCAATGTTTTCCTCCAACTTTTTGCAACAAAACACGTTCTGCCCAAAAAATCCTTCGTTCCGGTGTCGCAGCCCTTAATGGATATATATATATATCCATTAAACCATCTCAAGCATTCTCAAGCCAGCTAAAACCATATCAAACTGATTAATTAAGCAATATTAGCCCCACATAGATTTGACTGATCTATAATAGATTCAAACCATCTGCATTGCATAAATGTTCAACATTGACCAACCCAAACCGTTTGGCCACTTGAAGATAGTTGCCGCTACGTTAAATCCTTGCGAAGCGAGGTTACAACATGTTAAAACATAATAATCTATCCAGAATGATGATCGTTCCTGGCCCAAGCAATATCAACATCAATTAAAAAAAATATATATATCAAAACATCCTAAACCATATGTTTAGGATATATTAAACATTATTAAACAATATTAAACATATAAAATATCCTAAATATTGACATCCTAAACGATATATATATATATATCGCCATATTAAACCATACATTAAACAGCAGATGTCACGCTGATTGTCATCCCCATCCGGAATCCCATTCCATTCACCAAAATAATCTCAACGAATCAGCAAAACATCATTCCATTTTAAACATCAACAACACATCTACCCTCTGGTAAACTAACAGTTTGCTATTGAAAATGGAAGAAAATGGCCGTTTATAGTGGATTTACCCATTGAAAATGATGTTTTTCCATGGTTATGTTAGTTTACCAGAGGGTAAAAAACCCAGATGTCTCGAACCTTCCACCGACCTGGGTCCAAAAAACATCTTCCCACCCGCGACGCCCGTAACGTTGGTGTCCCACAGTCTCCGACGTGGTCCGATGCGACGGTCCTTGATGGATAGCCTCCTTGACGGTCCGGATGTCCAATTCCCCGTGCCGCGAGCCCTGCAGAAGGCGCCGCGCCAGCTGGGCGTGCTCACCTCAGAGATCTGTGGAAGGTCAGGGGAGATTTCAGGATTTAATGGATTAATCCGGGATTTAATGGAATCCATGATTTAGTGGATTATTGGGGATCATGACATGATTTAATATGATTTAATATGATTTAGTATGATTTCATGAACATTTATATAATGGGAGGTGGAAATTAGAACGATTTTGAGAAGATCATGGGGGACAATGAGGTTTAATGGAATTAGAAAGGGGTATCATCGGGATCTAACGTTTATTGATAGTAGTGGATATCCAACCAGTCCCAAAGCACCTTTTTGGCTGGCTATAAATTCTGATTTCATCACCAGGTATTAAACCATCTGAAACCAACCAGAATGGGGATATAAGATGAAAAAAAAGAGTATAACTCCCCTGGTTTTGGGTGACCTCCCTAATCATCAAGGCTTCTGGAGAAGGCTTCAACAAAAAGACACCAAGAACCACCGAGAAGAAAAATGGTGGTCCTCATTTCGATGAATCTCCAGTGAATTCACTCGAAAAGACCCTGCCAGATACGGGCTGGAAGATGATTGGTTGGTGGTTGAGCCACCCCTCTAAAAATATGAGTTCGTCAATGGGAAGGATTATCCCATATATTATGGACAATAACAAATGTTTGAAACCACCAACCAGATGAGTTTCCACTAAAAAACATGGTGATTTTCGGGGTCTTGTTTTCTCCGAACTCTGAACTTTTACATTCATTGACCAAATGGCTAATTGGCATTCCAAGGGATTCCCACGAAGATATAAGCATGTATAACTGTATAACCAACACATGGGTTGAATTTCAATCATGTACACTATGTACACTATACTATCTGGATTCTGGATATGGATATGTTTCAATCATTCACCAGCCTGAACAGGCCGCGGCCCGTTTCCAAAAACATTCCCCATGCAAAAAAAAAAACATATCGTTCCCATGACATTGTGACATCGCAACGTGAAGTCTCTCGAAATCATCCAGAATGGGCCGAAAATATATTTCCTACTCATGGAGGGTTCGGGGTTCAAGGCTGCTGTTGAATATTCAAGAATGTGGGATCCTCAAACATGCCACTCATTCTTGTTTTCAACACAAATGATGACCAAACTCTATGACTTTCCACATGGCGCATGGCCAATCTTTAACAAAAATCCCTCCAATAATCAGTCACATAGCAATGGGACATCCCCCATAGATGATTTTCCCAGTAAAACCTCCATAATACTAATCATTTATAATCAATAGCCAATCATTTACAGAGAGATTACTGGGATAATAGATGATTTTACGTAAAAACCCGCCAGTCATTTACAGAGAGATTTTCCAGCCACTATCATTTTGATTACGCGAGGCTATTCTGCAAAGGTGCCATTGACAATGCCCGAAGCTGTCCGGAATCAGAAAATTGGCTAAAGCTTCCCAAGTCATGCCATTTTAATGGACACATGATGAATCACACATGGATTTAGGATTATTTAGGCATTTGTCCATTTTTTGACAAACCCAAAATTGTTGGCAACATGGAAATCTCTCTTTCAGAGCTACATCATAGCTGGATCTTGCCAACAATAGTGTCTCCTAGGATGTGATTTCTCAGTACCTACTTCTACCTCCGACATGTGGATATTGAAGATTTCCAATTCACCGCATCTGAAACCCACTTGTCTCCCAACTATCAAAATGCACTATTTTGGTAGAGTTGTGCCAAAAACGATCAGTCAACCCAGACCCTTAACATACATACCAATCAAGCTACTTCACCAAATACTTTGAGGGTCAAGGAACATCATTTTAACCCATTAGATTCAATGTGTTTCATAAAACACCATATGGGTATGAGTCAGTTTGCCCTGGAGGTTTCCTAAAGTAGGGGTATCCCAAATCATCCAAAATCAACGCATTTTAGTATTGACAGCCGTAGTTTCGGGGTACCTCACATAGGAAACCTCCATGGATATGTTTCTGGAAATGGTACGTCAGAGCTGTTTAGATTACTGCAAGGTGTACACTTTCTGGTGGTCAAACGCGGCTCTGGAACATCTCCGATGCAATGATGTTCCCATTCAAAAACGAAACGGTTTTTTTCCCAATAGTCGATGAAACCGGAAGGTACTAAAAGTCTTGTTGGCCAAATCCATTTGTTTCCATGGGATACATCACGGTTGGTATTGAAAACTGTGTTTTAACGGCATATTTGATTGTAGTTGCTGGGACACGTGAATTTATTCAGTTGTTACCCTCTGGTAATTTAACATAGCTGGGAAATCACCAGCTTTAAGTTCGGTAAATCAACGAACTTCCTATGGGCCATGTTTTCAACCATCATGAGCACCGCAATGCGCTGAGCTACGGGATGTGAAGTTGATGATTGCCTCAGTTGATGGTTGACTCACCAAGAAAGCGAAGCGCCGGTTGTTTAGCCAAGATTCATCGGGTGCGGATGGTGGGTGAAACTCGTTCCCAATGACAATTGTGGCATTTATATATATATATATATATATACCAAAAAAATGTATATGATTATGTATATATATATATAATATATATATATATAATATATATAATATATATAATATATATAATATATATATACATGTATGCCTCTGGTTCTTTAACATACATATATGTAAAATGGTCCATTTATGGATGATTTATGATGATTTAACCCCAGGGTAAACTAACAATGTGGAAAATCAACCATTTGTAGGCTATTTTCCTGGGGAAGCCGGAAGCCATGGGTTTTGCACGTCTGTGCTAATTTACCTTGGGGTACCCATTAAACATGGTGATGTTCCAGGTCAAACTTAATGGCCGCTGGGTATGATGAAGGCTTCAACAGGTCAATGAAGGCTTGGGGCTGGAATATCAAAATACATCAATGGCCATTTCAAGGATATAGGTACCTACCATTATCTCCAAATTACCTGCTGAAGAATCTAATTTTTAGCTGGTCAGGACTCATTTTGCCATTGATTGCAAAAAAATAAAGTACTACAGTACTTAGTATCTAACCAAGGTTGACCCAGTTATCAAGCAGAATTGGCTATGAAATACATTATCTGATGTAGGGATATCCATGGGTATGTAGGCAACTGTATCCAATAAAAAGACACAACAAAAATACAAAACTACTTGGCCCCCCCATTGGTAGAGCTACTTGGAAGTAGCCAATTTTGTTAACTTTGGTGAGGGGCCCAACTTGCCCAACTGATGTGGAGCTTACAAGATACCCCCCATCAATCCGCACACTGGAACATTGTGGATCATCACATGTTTGATGGGGTAAATCATGATGAATCATCTATTTCTATGGGCCATGTTCCATAGCTATCTTAAATAACCAAAGGGTAAGTGGGCAAGGGGGTTATCCTCTGGCTATTTAACACATATATAGATGATAAAGATGGTGATTTATTTATTTTAATTCACCTATTCTAAAAATGGTGGTGTTTTCCAGAGCTAGAACTTGAAATTGTTGAATAAGCAGAGAGTAAACGTGAAAACATATAAAATACCCTCCGGTAAACTAACAATTCACTATGGAAAATCACCATTTTTCATGGGAAAATCCACTATTTCAATGGCCATTTTCAATAGCTACGTTAGTCATTACCAGAGGGTTGAGACATGTTGAAACTCCCAGGAGTGGTGTATCCTTTCCTCGATCTATGATGATAAAAATGGCACGGTGACTACAAAGATGTCGTTTTCTTCGGCGCAAATAGCTCTGGAAAAAAGATCCCCAAAAAACATCCGATGTCCCCAATAAATTGAGACCATGTCACCCGTGGATCGAATCTGAAGACTTTTTGCACAATGTCATCCCCAGGATATTTTTTCATATCATGGTTTAATGGTGGTTTAATGGTGATTTAATGGTGGTTTAATGGTTAGCAATTTCATAGGGATTTTTTTTATGTTTTTTGGTCAACCCTCATGGCGTTTTTCTCTAAGCCCTAAGTGTTTTTTTGGCGGAATCATCTCCCAAAGATCATCATCTTGCAACACCGAGGAACCAATTTTGGCCACGGCAAATAGACAAAGTCGTAGGCGTCCTTGGCCGCGAAGATGTCGGCAATGCTTGGAACATGTGTATCCATAAGACATATAGCCTATGCAAGGTAGTGCTCCCAATTGGCTTTCAAAATATACAGTAACAGAACAAGGGTTTATGGTAGGTATGTCTATAGCATTCTATAGCTATAATTCATAGGTTTCATATCTAAAGCAACAAACCTTTGACCTATACACTATACAGAACATACTTTTGAATAGCACCAAACATAAAAATCCTTCTCAAAAAACCCTAGAAAATACATCGCGATTGAACACCCACTTGGACCTTCTCACTATGCCCCGATGTCTGCTGCAGTCCTATTTCTGGAGCTGCGGCTACCCCCAACTTCTATGTATATATATATATATATGTTTTTTGATTTCAACTCTATGGCCCGAAAAAAGATACCCTCTGGTTATTTAAGAGTTTTCAATGGAATCCATGGCCCATAGAAATAGATCATAGCCACTTCGCCAAGTTGAAATTCACACCATTACCCCCAAAACACAGGTAGCAGAGTCAGCCACTAACTCACCTACCCGAGACTCTTCACCCAAAACATGTCCATCCAAGTGTGGGAAGATTTCATATCCGAGTACCAAAACAATGCCTTTCATGCCATGCATTCCACTTTGAATGAGCTGGGTGTTTCCCGAAAACAGGCTACCCTTCAAATATCCGATGGTCTCAAGTTCATGTTCATGCATCTTCCCCAATGAATATGGCAATAAATTAGAGCGTCCCACATGTTTTGGATGTGTTTGGGTCTTTGTTTTGTTGAAGGTTAAACCTCTAAACCTCTTGTTTGGCGGTCAAGAGTTCTTGTTTGGCTATGTATCTGAATTCGATATTTGAAAGTCAGTCTCACACATCCCCATGGTTGGTTAACTTAGCAATGTTCAAAACCCACTATGCCATTCCATGAAAAACTTGTTGGTTGAGAACGGTGTTCACAGAATGGGTCACCTCATCATCCCATATATCAATGTCTCGTGATTAAAAACCCTATATTTATCAAATCCCTTGTAGCCAATCAATGCTTGGGGTATGTTTATTGTAATGGTTTTAGCATCATCAATATCATAAGGCAGCCCAAAATCCCTTGGTGAATCATGTGTCTCCCCATGGAAAAGGTGCCATGTTCAGACAGGCCAATATGTATATATATATGTATAATATTATATATATACACAGGACAATATATATATAATATTCTATATATACAATAATATAAAATATAATATATAATATAAAAAAATATCATATATCGCAGAACATAGAATAGAATATAATATAATATAATACAATATAATAAAACATAATACGATAAAATAAATAATATAATACAATATAACATAATATAATATGATATAATAAAATATATAATATAAAAGATAATATAATACAATATAATATCATATAATGTAATATAATAAAATGTAATAAATGAAATAATTGTATATCTTATATACTATATATATATACTATCTATACTATATATATATCTTAAATTATATATATATAATATTATATATCTTATATACTATATATACTATCTACACTATATATTGTGAAAATCCTAGGTTCACAGAAAGGACATCAACAAATTTGGGAAGGTCCCATCGCTTACCACAAGTTTGTACAATAATGATATATGGTAAACTTGGGGGGTATCGCTTGCAGGAAACTGCTGCATTTATATATTTATATATATGTGATGAACTATGAATAATACTAGTATGTGATATTTGGGTATCGCTAATGTGGATATTAGAGAAATATGATGACATAACCTTGAAAAGGGGTATCGCTAATTTGGGAAGGTCCCATCGCTTACCTCGTGTTTTTAACAATTTCCATC
>Ga0126342_10020124_pt1 | contig 11253 bp, 11 predicted proteins | sample Cyp1metagenome_FD_92528 | JGI IMG/M metagenome (GOLD analysis project Ga0126342, IMG submission 92528) | Coral microbial communities from Lord Howe Island, Old Settlement Bay, Australia - Cyphastrea 1 metagenome | ecosystem: Host-associated > Invertebrates > Cnidaria > Coral ...
TGAAAATTCCCTAGCTTGGGGAGCCCCCACGGGGGGGAAAAGTGAAAATTCCCTAGCTTGGGGAGCCCCCACGGGGGGGAAAAGTGAAAATTCCCTAGCTTGGGGAGCCCCCACGGGGGGGAATTCTTAGCTTGGGGAGCCCCCACAGGGGAAAACCACCCTTAGCCCCTCTCACGGACCGAAATAAACCTGCGGTGTGGGCGGCCACCCCACGCGAAGCGGGGTGAATATAAAAAAACCATTCTCGGACCACTTTTGGAAGTTGAGATGTCCAACGTTGTGGCGCGAAGCACATTTCCAAGTCAAAATGTAGAAAACACACCGTTCTCGGAGCACCTTTGGAAGTTGAGATGTCGAAAAAGTGCACGCCGTTCTGGTGCAGAGCACGTTTCGAAGTCAAAAGTGTAAAAACTGACGGGTTCGGAGCACTTTTGGAAGTTGTGATCGCCGTTGTGGCGCAAAGCACATTTCCAAGTCAAAATGTTAAAAACACATGCTTGGACCACTTTTTAACGTTCAGATGTCGTTTCGCGTGGCAGGCGCAAGGGATTGTGCACCTTGTCAAAAGTGAGCAAAACGCGAGGGTTTTGTAGCATTTCCAAAAACGATGGCAGGCGTGGGGCATTTGAAGAGGGTCTGCAAAGATGCATTTTCCGTGGCGGAAGTAGAGACATGTTCATCAGAGCTGTTAGGAGGTCCGGGCGCTGATTTCTTGAGAGGGGTTGCATTTTGGAGCATCAGATCTTCAGGTTTTCTGAGATGATTTTGCGTGACAGGTGCAGCACTTCGTATGACCTGGCATCACTTTTTCGTGGCAGGCGCAATACTTTAGACAGGTGGAGTGGAAAGATCGCAAAACGCATTGGTACGAAGCCGTCAGCTCCATTCAGCTCCGCACTCAACTTTCCATTTTTGAAGGAAGTCTCGCAGAATTGTATCGTTTTTGATGTTGTCAACTTCGAAAATTGAGGAAGTCTCGCAGAATTGTTTCATTTTTGATGTTGTCAAGTTCAAAAATTGAGGAAGTCTCGCAGAATTGTTTCGTTTTTGACGTTGTCAAGTTCAAAAATTGAGGAAGTCTCGCCAAATAGCTGCGTTTTCAAAGTTGCAGCTAGATAGATAGATAGATAGATAGATAGGTAGGTAGATAGATAGATAGATATATAGATAGATAGACAGACAGCTGCAACTGCAACTGCAACTACAAGTACCACTACGCTCCTCTACCTCTACCTCTGCCTCTACCTCTACTACCTCTACTACTACTACTACTCCTGCTACTCCTACTACTCCTACTACTACTACTACTACTGCTACTACTACTACTCCTACTACTACTACTACTACTACCACTACCACCACCACAGCTACAAGTACAATTTCAACTACATTACACAACACTACACTCATTACATTACATTACACTACAACTGCAACTGCGACAACATTACAACTTACAACTACAACTTACAACTACAACTCCGCTACACTACACTACAACTACGACTGCAACTACAACTGCACTACACCAGACTACATCCAGCAGTTGCTGGTGAGGTGACCACTGCAAACATTGCAACCACTCCAAAAAACACAGCTCCAACCACGATTCGGTCCATCAGTGGGTTTGCTCTGCCATCCGTGATTCACAACAACCAACCCCTCCTATAGGCTTCCTATTTTTGAAACTTCCGCCACCGCCTTGTGCGGTACTACTGGTATCCACAAGCACAATGATACGCATAGCAAGTCCAGGGGTCTGACACCGCTTCAAAAGTCTAAAATGATCCGCTCCACCATAGTAGACCCCCTGCTGGCCCGTCCCCAGGTCAAGGCATCCTAGACCCTGAGTACTTGAGGGTATGATGTCTGGGGGTGCCGGGGGTTGCGTTCAGGGTGCGCTGGCTGTACAAATGTCTTTGCATCGCTTGTGGCTGTCAAGGTTCAACCTCACATGCTTGCTGCAGAACAGCACGGGCATCCCTGCACCTTTTGAAACGTTCCTGTAACGCTGCGATGCGGGCCCATTTTTGGGGCCGTGGGCCTGCATGCTTTTTGCCCTCCCTCACAGCGTGCTCTGCATGTGAAACCGGCATCTTGGCACCAAGCACAAGAAAACATGAATGAAAGATGCAGCCTGTCGCAGCCCAAGGCACTCTTTGCAGAAGCGGGGGCGCATATACCATGGGTCCAAAATTGGGGCCACAAATTTGGAAACTGGGTTCCTAATTTGTATATCGTGACCCCATTTTGGGGTCCAGAATCTGGCCCCTATTTTGGGGCCACAAAACACAAACAGGAGCTTTTCAATACGGGCAGCAAGTGTGCTCCTGCCGACGCAAGCTGACAGCAGCACATATATCCGCGATACTGTACATATACATACACATACACATACACGTACGCAACATAACATAGCATTGCATTGCGTTCCGTTCCGTTACGTTACATAATAGATCACAATAGTATGCACCTCTCGCCCCACACAACTTTGCTCAAATTAAGCATCCCATGTCCCCGCCCCGGGTCCTCCCAAGCAGTCCAACCCCCATCTCCGGTGTTTCCGGCTGCACGGGCTCAGATTGCGCGGTGGGAAACCGTGATGCAAAAATGGAAGGTGTAGTTCCCTGGCGCCCCACAAAAGCCCCAGCTGCAGCAGCTCCAGTGCCTAGCACTGGGGGCACCGGCGGATGCACAGGGCTGCACAGTACCATCTTCTGACTGCCGGAGGCAAAAGGTAACCAGCCCCAGATGGAGCTGCTGGGCTTGCCGTCAAAGGCCCAGCCACGGCCGTCACGCAAGCGAAGGAAGGTCACCTCCAGGTTTGAAGCAAAACGGCTAGGTACTGCTACTGGTAGTGATTACTGACTACGGTTGAGTCTAGTTGAGGAAAGACCGAACACAGGGCAACAGCCTCATCATTATGAGTGGGTTTGGGTGTTATGTTCCCTCTTTGCGGATGTTCAACTCCTATTAGGACGATCCTGGTGTCAAACGATGCAACACCTTCTATGCCAAATGGTGAATGTCATCAAGCATCATGTGTGATCAACGTTGCAAGTGTACATTGTCTACAGTGGGTAGATGACAGAAAAGGGTCCGGAGTCAAAACAGCAAAGGGTCTTGCTGTCATGCTGCCAGAACTGACATTAGAAACTTCGAAAGTCTGCGCCAAAGGTCCAAAGACAAAAGAGTCCATACAACTCAGCTCAGGTCCTGAGAGCATAGTTAGACTGTGTCAGATTCAAAGTAAAGCATTTGATCATTTGAACTTCAGATATTTGTCAGATATCTTCAAATCATTTGATATCATTTGATCATTGCATTTGACGCGGCATAGCACAGCATCCCGGGGAACTGGACACCGCGCCTCATCATTACCTTGCACCTTCTCCACCACTTCGAAGCGATCCCCTGGTGCCTCCAACACCACCAGACATGAGAAAGGCAGAATTGCCTTGATATCCCAATTTTGAATCATTTTGACATATTTTGACATATTTTGACATATTTTGACATATTTTGACATATTTTGACATATTTTGACAGGTTCTCTCGAATGACATGCACTAATTTTGCGGATTTGCAACTCACGTGGGGTCAACATAGTTTTTAAGTGCTTTCAAGATCTTTCTAGCTACCAGTGACTTGCCAGTGTCATGCCAAGGTACCAGTGCATGTCCTGACCCAGAAGCGTCCAAGTGCGGCGCAGCGCGCAGGTTCAGGTGGTTCCCATCTGCTGGGGAGAAACACCACAGTTCCACCGGACCGCTGTGCTGCTTGTAGTGAGCAATGGCGTGCTCCTCCTCAACACCCAAACTGCATCAAACATGATCAAACTGCTCATGGCATACAAATGGTCACAGAAATGCTGAAGACAAGTCTGTCCTCAAAAGTCAAAATGATTCAAAATGCGGTGTGCCGATACGCTCTGCACTCAAAATAGGCTTGGACGGTTTGGATATGCCTTGACCTTCCATCGCCTGGTCCCCTGGAACCTTTTCCAAGTCCTGCGCCAGTCGGGCACGGAGGTTTTCCAGCTCTGCATGGGAGGAGTGACAGGGGCCCCGGCTGCCACCCGGAAAACCGCCCGCAGCCATGGCATCATGGGGAAGGTTCAGGGTCCCTGGCCTGCTCTATGGATATAAACAAAAATGATATGGTTGTATGCGCATATATGTGCTTTCATGGATTGTCAAGACAAGTCAAGGGGGTTCATATCAAAAGAACGTAATTCCTGGACCTTTTCATATCTCTTCTGAGTCTTGGCGAAGATGCATGAAGGTTTATCAAGGTGTATCAAGGTGTATCAAGGTGCCACCGGGAATGAGGGTTTGCTGCAGCTTGAGCACGTACAGGCCATGCATCGACATTGCAAAAAGTCAGGCCCCAGCAACCTGGGTTTCAAGGTTTCACAGGCGCGCGGAATGCCAACTGGTTTCCCCTTGTCAACCCTGGCAATCGAGGGTCTCTTCTCAGTTCGATCTATGTCAGTTGCCAGGTTGAGACAAACACATGTGGTTGATCTACGACGTGTTCATGGATTTCATGGTAGCTTTCTTTGGTTCCAACTCTGTCTGCATGAGAAAGCACCAGAACATATTGATGAAAACAGCAGGCAAGGCCACCCCTTCTTTTTTGAGGCCCAGCAGGTCTCAAATGAAGTGCTTCTTCTCGTAGTAACGCATCCTGTCCAGGGGCTTGACGGGCGGACTTGAAATCGTCTTCGGTCAGGTTTCATTTCGCCTGTTGAACATCAGGACGCCAATGACAACGATGACCACCAACAGAATCAGCAACATCCATGTCCTCAGTGCCGGATGTCGTGTCTTATCAACACATGTGATATTTCACGCTATTTCATGATATGTGTCATGTTATTTCATATTGTTTCATGTTATTCCATGTTATGACTTCTTTCATGTCATTTCTTGAAATGTTTTATGATATTTCAAGTTGTCATGTTGTTTCATGTTATTCCATGTTCTGACATGTTATTTCATGTTATGTCATGATATTGCATGATGTGTTTCATGCTGTTTCATGTTATTTCATGTTGTGTCATGGTATTTCATGTTATTTCAAGTTTGTTCATGTTATTTCGTGTTATTTCATCTTAGTTTATATTAGTCCATGTTACGAGTATTTCATGTTATTTCATCTTATTTCGTCTATTTGTTCATGTTATTTCATGTTAGCTCATTTTATTTAATCTTATTTCATCTTATCTCATGTTATTTCATCTTATTTCATGTTATTTTGCATGTTAGTTGAGGTTAGTTCATGTTATTTCATCTTATTTCATGTTATTTCATCTTATGTTCCATCTTGTTTTTCATGTTAGTTCATGTTATTCATCTTATTTGATCTTATTTCATGCTATTTCATGTACTTTCATGTTAGTTGCCGCTAGGTCATATTAGTTCATATTATTTCATCTTATTTCATCTAATTTCATCTTATTTTTCATTTTAGATCATGTCATTTCAGTTTATTTCATGTTAATTCATGTTAGTTCATCTTCATGTTATTTCATGCTAGTTCATGCTAGCTAATGCAATTTCATCTGATTTCATGTTAGTTCGATTTATGTCATGTTTTGTTCACCTTATTTCAGTTTTTTTTATCTAATTTCATCTTATTTCATGTTATTTCATCTCATGTCATGTTATTTCACCTTATTTCATCTTAGTTCATGTTATTTCATGTTATTTTTATGCTAGCTCATGTTAGTTCATGTTAGTTCATGGTATGTCATGTTATTTAATCTTATTTCATGTTACTTCATCTTAGTTCATCTTATTTCAGGTTATTTTTTATGTTAGTTCATGTCATTTCATGTTATTTCATGTTGTTTCATGTTAGTTTATCTTCATGTTATTTCATGCATTTCATGCTAGTTAATGTTATTTCATTATTTCATCTTATTTCATGTTAGTTCATCTTATTTCGTCTTATTAATTTCACGTTGATCATGTTATTTCACAGCATGTTTGTAGGAGCTGAAGCATCAGAAACTTCTGACGTTTGATAGATACTGACGTTGACGGATATAGGAGAATCGTGCAGGCTACTTTCGAGGAATTGGCAAAACATCAGGATATTGATTTGTTGCCTGACAGGAAGACACTGTGGACATCATCAAACCCCTTCTGACTGACCTGGCGCACTATTGCCTAAGCCCCTGACATCTGGGAGCTTCTGGCTAAAACCTCAGCCCGTGCCGCTTACACAACTCACTTGACGTTTTGGCCCGTTTGTTGTCAGCAACCCGTGAAATGCAAGGGAAAACACACCTTGAACCCCTGAACCTGAACGCCTCTGCAAAATTGTCGTGCATGCATTCTGGGTGTTTACAGTTTCGTTGCACTCGAATGCAAGTCAGGGTTCAACGGCTACATACGCTTGCAACAAATATGGATACCACATGGTTCCCCTCGCACGGGAGAAATGTGGGTCTGGGGTGTTTTTTTTGTAATTACAGAACCTCATCGCAACACGATGCCCACCCATCCCCTGCCTCCCAAGTGCCGGGACTCCGCACTGACTCTTCTAAGAGTCGCGTCTGATCCACGAGCTTGGTGAGCATGCTGGAGCCACTCGCCTGCCGCTGGGGGTCAAAGATGCTCAAGGGTAGTTGGGTCGCCCGTAAATCATCCGCGCCAATTTGCACCCATTACATTGAATAGGGCTATTCAAGAGTATCTGGTGCGTTCACCCACCTATTTTTGCGACTGGTTGGCTTCGAGCAATGCGCATTAGATCACCTTTCTTGACAGCACTGGATACTACCACATCGCACATGAAAAGTTCACGTTTGTGAAATCTACCTTTGCTAGGGTACATTCTGCTGACATCGGAAAAGCATTGAATATATTCCAGCAATTCAAAGACCTGCAAAGAGCAATCCAGGGTGTGTACCTTGCTCGCTTGCTCTTTCACCTCGTTCAGGTTTTTCTGGACAGCCTCTCAGACTGACCATTAAAAAGATGACTGTGGCTTGTGATTGCTTCTGGTTCCAGTGGTAAAATGGGTATGTGGAAATAGACAAAACCCTCAACGATTCTTGTTCCCACATGGAAGGCAAAACAAACCCTGAACAGCACCTCGAGCTTGTGCAGTTGGGCCTTCCCCTCCTAGCAAGGTGGAGGTTGAGGTAACGGTGAGGCAACTGACGGGCATGACCTGAAACATCTGTAGTCACTGACTGGTTTCCTGCCTTCAAACCAGCCATTTTTGTCAGATGGAAATCTACACACGCACAAAATCGTGGAAGCCGTTGGATAATTCTACCGAAGTAGCCCGGCATGCGAACCAATGTGTTTCAAGCTCACTGTCCAATTCACAACCAGCGCAGTTGAAACTTCCTAGGGTTACTGGCTGCAAATCAAGTTGCATCCCAAGTTCCATGGAGGGAACTGGGTTGATCCATCCTAAATTCTGGGATATTTCGGTTATGGTTTCATGGATTTACCTCAGGCGGTTTACTTGAAAAAAACATCCGTTCGGTCGTGGTCGATGAATGGCCATGGCAGCAGAGCTGTTCAACATGCACTCTTGGAAATTTGAGGTGTATGTATGTATGGATGGATGGACGGACGGATGGATGGATGTTACGGCATGGTACGGCATGGTACGGTACGGTACGGAATGGTATGGAATGGAATGCAATGTAATGTAATGTATGTGTTTGCATCCTTAATGATATGTTTGTATTTGTGTCCATGGCCATGTATGTGTATGCGTATATATATATATACTGTATATATATTATATAATTTATATATATATGTGTGTGTCATATGTCATATGTATTGACATGTATACATGTTGACATGTATGTAGTATGTGTATATGATTGTATATGTATTTAGATAGGCATGTTTCTTCTCATTTCGTTCTAACGGACCCACCCAACAAGGGATGAGGGTCTCCATCCCCTCAAACTTGCTGACCCATACCAAACAACTGTAGGAAAGGATTATTGGACAACGCCCTTAAAAGGGCACCAAGAATAAATTCCGTTTTTAAGAGTCCCCGTTGTTTCGATAACCTTGCGACATTGGACTTCTCAACCCTGTTGTCAAACTCATTGGCTTTGCCAAGCTCCCACAAAAAGGGTGCCGCTCTTGGGGGCGCCCTGTCGTTACACATGGTTTTGTATTTTTGAAGAGAAAGGAATAAATCTACGCAAAGAAAAGAAGGAGAATGGAAGAGGAACGGAAAAGGAAAGGAAAAGAGGAAAGGAAGAGGAAAGGAAGAGGAAAGGGAAATGACAAGGAAAAGGAAAGGCAAAGGAAAAGGAAAGGAAAGGAAAGGACAAGGACAGGGACTATTTGCTGTCTGGAACTACTTTTGAACAAATGGGTATCGCTAAGGTATCGCTAGGGGTATTGCTAATTCCGCCTCTTGCAGGTATGCAATTTTATGCAAAACAACTTCAGATGTGAACATTATGCGCAGTTATAGGCGGTATCGCTTTTGGGGGGGCCGCATCAGGACATAATCCGCCGACCCCAGCCGACGGTAGGGCGCGTGCCAGGAGCATCGATGCTCGTCCTTCTTGCAATTGCTTGCTTGCTTTGGAGCGGGTGCATGTGAAAGCGGCAGCTAGACGGTCAGCTCCATGGGGTTTTGCCCACAAAAAAGGTGATGGTCTCTGTTCAGGACACAGCCTCCCTACCTCCATCAATCACGCCAACAACCACACACAAACACAGACAGCAACACATTTCGACACATACACACACAATCTAGATAGATAGAGAGAGATATATATATATATAGGTAGATATATATATATATATATATTATATATATATTATATATATAGGTAGATATAGATAGATAAATGAAACATCCCACCATCTCCGCCCATAAGTGCCTCTGTTCGAGGCTCTCCCTGTTCAAGAAACATGTGGCCCCTGTTCAGGGTTCTGCTCCCTTTGCAGGAGACTAATCACCCCTATCCCACTAAAATCATGCCGAGACACCCTTCAGGCCCAGGCACTTCCCGGCTTCATCTTCCGTTGCTTTTTACCGGGGTCAGCGGCAGGGGCCGGCAGCCCTTTAATTTGGCTCCGCCGGCTCCCCACGAGTGGCTTGCCCCACGAGTGGCTTGCCCCATGAGCGTCCCAGAGCGACTAGAGCTCTATGGTGAGGCGCGCCCCAAGCCGCCGACCCTCCGGCGCCGGGCCCCAAAAAACACCAAAAATCCTTCACTCTGCTGGAAAAAAGTTTTTTGGACGGAATTTTGGTCGCTCATAAGCGTCTCCAAGAGCATTTCCCCCCCCATTTTGAGGGTACCTAAAATCGGAAAAAAACGCCGTTTTGACACATTCTTGAAAGCAAAGCAAAAAACACTGTAAATTACAGCATTTTGGCACATTGATCGCAAAAAAATCTGGTATTTACAGTGTTTTTGCAATTTCAAGAAAACGTGGAAGGCACGAAACACTGTAAATAGCGATGTTTTGGCAACTTTTGGACGCTGAAACGCTGGTATTTACACAGTTGTTTGATGTTTTTTGCCCGTGACGGTACCAAACCCCTGTAAATTACAGCATGCGTTGCTCTTTTTGAACCGATTTGTTGCCTTGCTGAACGCAAAAAACGCTAGTATTTACGCGTTTTCCAAAAAATCGAAAATAGTGACGTGAACGAAACCCTGTAAATAACAGTGGTTTATCCACCTTCGGGGACTAAAACTGTGGTATTTACGCGGGTTCTTGCCATCTGACAGCGCAAAATGCTGTAAATTACAGCGCTTTGGGCGCTGTTTATGTTCAATTTTTAAACGAGCGATGCTTTCACATGTTCTTGGTATTTTTCAACAAGAAACGACGTTACAGATTGATACTAGACGACAGTGTGGCCCGAAAGAAAGTTGGAGGGAGGAGACGAGAAGATAGCACACAAGAAAATATGATGCTGAATGCTGCTGGTGAGTAGCTTTTACACAAAGCGGCGTTTACACACAGAAACTTTTACACACACACAGGGTCTTTTACACAGAGAAGTCTTTACACAGAGCGGCTCTTAGACACAGAAGTTTTACACACAGAGGCTTTTACACAGAGAAGTCTTTACACTAAGGAGATTTTGCACACAAACGCGTTTACACAGAGGAGCTTTTACACACAGAAGCTTTTACACAGAGAAGTGATTACACAAAGAGCTTTTACACACAGACGCGTTTGCATACAGAAGCGTTTACACAGAGAAGCCTTTACACAGAGGAGCTTTTACACACAAGGGCGTTTACACACAGAAGCTGTTACACACAGACGCTGTTCCGCACAGAGAGCTTTAATACACAGGCGCGTTTACAGACAGAAACTTTTACACAAAGAAGTCTTTACAGAGAGAGCTTTTACACACGGAAGCTTTCACACACAGAAGTTTTACACAGAGAAATCTCTACACAGAGAAGCTTTCACACGCAGAAACTTTTACACACAAAAGCTTTCACACAGAAGTCTTTACACAGAGAAGCTTTACACGCAGAAGCTTTTACACACAGAAGCGTTTACACAGAGAAGTCTTTCCACAGAGGCGCTTGTACACGAAGTGGAAAGTTGAAAAATTGGCAGCAATTCTTTAGGAAAACCCTTCGCAGGAGCTTTCGGGAACAAGCGTTCCCCACTTGCTCCAAAACGTGCCGATCTGTAACCTGCCCAACAGGACACCAGTTCCACACAGGCGAAGTTCACTGTAAACGATCCGTTCCATACACGTGCCAAACAGGCTCCCCTAGTCTGCTCTTCCAGACATGCCCTTCAAGACAGGCTCGACCGACGGCTGGCCTTTGCAGTGCTCCAGGTCGTCCGCGTGGCTTTGCACTGCCGTTGCTCTGGTCGGTCTGAGCAAGGCTCTGACGCTCGCTTGAGCAAAGCTCTAGCTCACCTCAACTCTATATATTTACGAGTTCGTCTATTTTGCTACTTGCATCTATGGTGGAATGGATGTCGATCCATATCTTCAGATATGCTTCTATGTCGCTACCTTCCTATAGGTTCTAGCTACATCACTGCAACAGCGACAACCACAACCACAACATCAACAACAACAACGGCAACAACAACAGCAACAACCACCACAGCAACACCAACAGCACCAACAACGACCACAACGACGACGACGACGACCACCACCACCACCACCACCACCACAACCACAACAACAACAACAACAACAACCACAACAACAACCACAACAACAACCACCACCACCACCACAACAACAACAACACCA
>Ga0126342_10020125_pt1 | contig 11253 bp, 6 predicted proteins | sample Cyp1metagenome_FD_92528 | JGI IMG/M metagenome (GOLD analysis project Ga0126342, IMG submission 92528) | Coral microbial communities from Lord Howe Island, Old Settlement Bay, Australia - Cyphastrea 1 metagenome | ecosystem: Host-associated > Invertebrates > Cnidaria > Coral ...
TACTTACTACTTACTACTTACTACTTACTACTTACTACTTACTACTTACTACTTACTACTTACTACTTACTACTTACTACTTACTACTTACTACTACCACCACCACCACCACCACCACCACTACCGCTACCGCTACCACTACCACTACCACTACTACTGCAACAATTGCCACGACACTACACTACAACTACAACTACAGCTACAATTACAAGTACAACTCCAACTCCTAGAACTATTGCAAATACTACAATTACTACAATTAAGACAATTACAACTTCAATTACAATTTCAATTGCGCTACAACTACGCTACAACTACTACTACATTACAACTTCAACAACATCAACGCCACTACAACTACAACTACAACTGCAACTACAACTACAACTACAACTACTGCGCTACACCACACTGCATCCAGGAGTTGCGAGTGAGGTGACCACTGCAACCACCTTTCGGTCCATCAGTGGATTCGCTCTGCCATCCGTGATTCACAACAACCAACCTCTCCTATAGGTTTCCTATTTCTGAAACTTCCGCCACCGCCTTGTGCGGTACTACTGGTATATCTATAGTTAATTGTTTTTTTTCGCAAATTATAACTGGGTGGCACCACCTGGTACAAATTGCCCATAAAGAGAACCCCCATTGCAACAAACCAACTGTCCAGAACAGCGTCGCCAGGGGTCTTCTCTGCGGATGTCAGCGCCTGCGCGCCGTGTCTCGGACCTGTTCCGGCGCGGCCGGGGGCACGGGAGTTCACCCAAAATGCTGCTTGAAGTGGGAAAAACTGGTTTACCCTCCAGTAAATTCACATAGGCCCTGGCAGTCGTCGGGGTTGGAAGATGTGTTTCAACTGTAAGTTGGTGATTTTTCAGGGTCGAACTGTTAATTTACCAGAGGGTAACCATTAAAAATGATTGGAGATCGGGATGAAACTACAAAATGATGACTTCACTGCGATATAGTGGAATATCAATGGGATATTGAATAATTCACATATATTCTTATCGAGGCATAGCTCTCATCACACATCATTGATGTTCAGCACAAAGCCCAAGACTTCGGCGAGTATAGAATCTATCTTTTGGGTTCTTCAGAATGATGAACAGATCCATATATCATATATATATATATATATCCATGTTGATCTAGACAAACGAGCCATATTCATAAAGTCCATACCAGCTGAACAGATCATGGATGGGCAGATGAATCCAGGTTTTGAAGTCCTGAGCAGGGCGTACGGTAAATGTCCCATGGTTTGGAGATTTGTGAATCACATCACTTGAACAAGTATCTGTTGGAGATTTCAAGTATCTGTATATCCCCAATAGCTGGGTGATGCGAAAAATTAAGTTTGAAAGATGATTTGGAGGTTTCCATCAATGGGGGTACCCCAATAGCTGGTTGATAAAAATATTGGAAAACCTTATAGAAATGGATGATTTAGGGGTACCCCTACTTTAGGAAACCCTCAAAAAAATCCTACTATGGCAATTTTGGGTTACCATGATGATTTTTTGGTCTGTAGCTCCCACCAAACACCGGGCCATTTCCAATGGGAGCACGATGTGCTAGCCGGAATTCATGTCCAGCTAAAATCAAAATACGTTGTGACTAGCCACGACAATCCCCAACCCCATCTCCATGGTGGCTGTACAGGGTGGTTCCCTTTAGATAAATTGGTTTAGAACGCCAATTTCACTCGGGTTTAAGGGGTTATGTTTATCTATAGTTTGAATTATAAACCAAGTTCACTGGAGCTACCACCCTTTTTTGAGCGGGATTCAACCAACAAAAAGGACGGCGGCGGCCGCCGTATGATGACCATATATATATACATACATACATATATATATACATACATATATATATACACATACATATATATATATATGTTATAGTAGTTGCCTTTTTTTGGAATCAGGTCGCCACCATTGCCACATCTGCGGAACATCTTAGGTGAATTCAAACAAGGAAAGGAGGCAGATACGCAAGAAGTCTCCCGGCAGCTGCACTTTAGCATGTACCTGGATACCAACAACGACCTCAAGCCCGTCAACGGCTGCCCTATGTGCCTGGCTTGTCGGTGCCCACGACGTGCAAAGTACCTGGCCACGCGGTACGAAGCACCATGCGACATCAGACCCTGGGTTTGATGTACTGGATCCATTCTTGGGTCTTCATGTAGAAACCGAACCTTTTAAAAGGCTTAAAAGCAATCCTAAACCAACCCAAAATCAACCCTAAACCAATCCGTTAAAAATTTACACAAGTCCTTTAAACCTAAACCAACCCTAGTACCAACCCTGAAGAAGCCCTATCCCAAATAAACCCTCAGCCAACCCTAAGTGAACCCTAATTGCAAAATACTATGCAACATGAACAGTTCGAACCCCAAAATGTTGCAAATGCCGTTGAAATGGCAGCTTCCAGCTTCAAAATGCTGCAAACAGCTTGGTCAAACCTTGGATTGGTACTTTAGTACTATAATCTCTTGGTTTAAATTGTAGTTTTAACTAACCAGCAAAGAAAATGTAATGCAGGCCGTCTAAGATCGGCAATGTAGCAAGGAAAACAGACAGAACAGGAAATCCAGCTTTGAAGGAAATGCAAAACGGAAGGAATCCCCGAACACTTCCGGAGCCATTCAATATTAGGGAGAAGGAAGAAATTTGCATGTTTATTTGCATCTATCTTCGAAGGGTCAAATCACACAGCAGGGGCTCCCAAAAGTTTAGCCACTAGGCAAGTTCTGCACCTTGGATTTACCACATATAATGGGCTGGGTCAACACCCTGGTACCCGAATGGTACCCTAAAATAGCTTGTGAATTTATGTGTATTCCGCTATAACTATGATGATAATAGAATTTGATTTTATTTCGAAATGGTGGGTTCTTGCTGATTTTCACTTTAACCAGCTTTGGATGTTTTGGCATTCAGAAACATCCACTACCAGCCAGACATTTTTGAGAGGGATTTGCATCCACAGTGCTGCTGGGTAAACTTTGGCTCTGGGTACTTGAAGGGTAGCAAGTTTCTTGCCATAAATGGGTGTCAGTCGAAATGTTGGTAACCCAAAACGGATGGTGAATTCCGAAGCTCAAAATTCGAGGACCCTTAAGTTTTGACCTATACCCAGACTTGGGATACGTGATAAGTTATAGTTGTCCCTAGAAAGAAAAGTGTTTCCGGGATGCTGATTCGATGATAGGACCCCCTTCCGGTAATCAAACCTGGCTTGCTGGAAAATCTTCCGTTTAGTTCGATGATTTTCTCAATAAACCTTCTAATTTGGTTCGGGGATTTTCCAGCTAGCCACGTTTGATTACCAAAGGGTACCTCATATTTCGCTATTCCCACTTTCAGCGACATGTTGATACCAAACCACGGATCCCATGAGTTCCGGGATGGTTATCAGCCCATTTGAAAATAGGGCTTCATATTATGTACCCATTGTGAATTTATGTTTGTTCCCAAACAGAGTTTCTACATGAGGGGTTCATACTGTAAGGGTAAAGCCGGGCTCGTGCAGAGTTCGCGATCTGGCCTCCGGGTTTTGTCTGCACCTCGCACAAAAGTTCCCCAGTTCCCTTGTGGCATGTCCGTGTTCCCTTGTGGTTTGTGACACTTTGAAAGCTCTGAAACTCTCCGTTTGTGAAACTGCGATTTGGTACATGATGATCATGTTGCGTTGCGGGCGCAATACTTGGGATGCCTTAGGCCCATTTTTCGTGCTAGGCGCACTACTAGACCTCAACGAAACAGTGGCTGAACCTAGGTAAAACATCATGGTTTTTCACGTTTCCAACTTTCACTCGTCATGGCACGCGCGTAAATTGGAGAAAATTCTCACATGAGCTCGCGCAACCCTCTCGTGAGTTTCGCTCTCGTTGCGGCCCTATGCCAATTTTGATATCGTTTGCCGAACCCTCTGGTCACTTTGTGCGTGTCAGATCGCTCTCGCTGTGGCCCTGTGCGAACTGTGATATCGCTCACCCAACCCTCTCCTCTATTTGTGCAGCTCTCATTGTGGTGCAGTGCTCATGCTAGCTGATTTTTCAGAGATCGCAGCAAAGAGAGCATTTGATTCTGCGGGAGACCTTCTATGACGATCTTGCGGGAGTTTCAAAGTGCGCTCTAAGAGGTCCTTATATGAAGATCTTGACTAGAGTCTTTGTAGAGATCCTTGGGAGAAGATCTTGTGAAGATCCTGGTGAAATAAATCCTCTGAGAGGTCCTTGCATGGTCTTGTAGATGCCCTTGTGGGAAGATCCTGTGGAGATCCTGATGGAATCTTCTCAGAGGCCCTTGCATGAAGGCCTTGAAGATGTCATGCTTTCAATGTGCTCCTATGAAAGCTCTTGTGGGATGGTCTTCTCTATGTAGCAGGTCCTTCTACGACGATCTTGTGAGTGACGACTTGTGAGATTCTCTTCGAGGTCTTATGAAGATCTCGATCAAGATTTTGCAGCGGGCTTTGTAAGACGATCTTGCAGCAAAATCCTCTCAGGGGTCCTTGCATGAAGGTCTTAAAGATGTCATTTATTACTACATAAAGGTGCTTGTCTGAAAGCGCTTCTGGGATGCTCTCAGGAGGTCCTTGCAAAAAGATCTTGCAAGATCCTCTCTGGCAGGTTCTTCTATCACGTCTTATGAGATTCTACTCGAGGTCAAGGTACTGCACAGGTCCTTGTGAGAAGATCTTGTGGGGATCCTGGGAAGAATAGAGGCTAAAAGCACCAGGCCAGCTTCAAAAGACGACCCAGGGAAACAGCAGGGCACTGAGGTCCACAAACTCCTCTTTCCCGCGACATTCTCTTAGAGGTCCTGGTATGAGGTCCTGGTCAGATGTTCTCCTCAGCAGTGTTTGGGATCTCTTGCTGAAAATTCAGATGTCCAATTCTTTTTGGTGGGATGACCACAACCCTTTAATCCCATGCAACTAACCATGACACATGTGGAACTGGTATATCATCCGCTGAACCCAAAAAATGAGGTCCTCAACCAAAGCCACACGTTTTCGCCTCCATATTTGTTCTGAACTGAGGAGTGTAGCAGGGGGATCACATTGCATGTCATCCATTTGTTCAATCAAAATTGATCCAATGCAGTCATCCAACATCTGGACCCTGGATCCACGTGTCGGAACTAAAGATTAAAATCCTTTTTGGGTTCTTTTTGGGTGGATTGTTTGTGGCAGTGGGCTTGCCTCATACCAGAGATATTTTCCAACCATGCCGATTACCAACAAATTTTAGAGAGATTGCCACAGCAATATTGTAGATTTTAGCCAAACATGTAGTCATGTAGCTAGAACATTCCGCTCAACATCCGTAATTTGCCCGGTAGTGATGATAGAAGAACACTATGGAACATAGCGCTTTAATAAATAGCAACGATGCTAATTGGTATGGTCACATGGTAATCATCATGCTAGGATATTGCCTCCGATTTACCTTCAGTCCAGGTTTCTTGCGCGGCCCTTAGCTCATAGATTGCCCCCAGCGCTTGCCACCGGATTCTTTGCTGGAACAAGAACTTTTATGCGCCATTAACTGGTGCTAAGTCGGATTATAACCCCATGTGTCAACAGTAGCGGCTCATCATTTTACCCAGGCATCAGGTTTCAGGTCTTGCTTTTTGCCACACCGGCGAGTCAGGCGGGCGCATGGCATACGAAAAAAAAAGCCATGCACATCGAACATGACTGGAGAATTTCAGCCTATACCCGCTCATGTTGCCCCTCAGATGCGACGACACGCTTTTGAAGATGCAACTAGCTTGGGTGATGCCGCGCAATGCTGCCGGTGTGCTTCTAGCATCCTTTGGCAAGCCTGTTTTCAGCTACGCACCGATTCTCCCCCCATGCACCTGGGTCTTTAAACCCATCCAATTTCGGAAATATTTCCCCAGTGTGTTCACCATGTCACGGCGCACAGTGGCTACAACCTTGCGCGTTTTTCTGCCAAGGCGTTCTTGTGATGCAAGCACCGCTGCGGCTGCAGCCGGGGGTGCTAGATGGGACAACTGCAGCCACTTTCGGGGCTCTGTGCGCAGATATGTATACACACAACATGGGGTTTTAAAATGTGCCCGGTCATTTTTTTCATGCACAGTCACACATGCATGCGCGCAGACAAAAAGAATTATATATATATGATTGTATATGTTCATTTGGTACTTACGAATTGTACATGTTATGTGCATTCATCTACCTACATCAACGCGTTTGCTCCAGTACATTGAATCAACATGAATAGGTGTGTATATATATATATATTCATTCCATTTTTTACTTACTGATCTACTTTTTTTGAATTTATATTTATATATATATATTGAGAGAGAGATAGATTATGCGCGTGTGCCCTTGTGATTCCAAACAGATTTTTGTCCGTATGTAATTGCGTTTTACTTTGGTTATTGAAAATCTACTTTGGATTTTTTTTGCACGGACGCTGCTTGTTACCCCTTCATGTGCTTAGCTGGACACAAATGCCAGTACCATCTCAGAATTGGCCAGGGTCATACCTCACAGGGGGCCTTGTAAGAAGGAATTGCCAGTTTGTGGTGTAGCATTGGGTATATTTGGTGTTGCAATAGTCGCAAACCAAGTCGGATGATTTGGGAATTTATCATGTCAAGATGGTTGCTTAACTCGGGGATAAACAATTCTTGTTTTGATTTAGGATAGCACCAAAACGGCTGATACTTGGTGGAATACTGTGGCATTTTGAATCCCACATTTGATCCCCGATTGGGGTGTTTTTCCCTGCCCCTCTTTCCAGTTTGGAACTGTTGTTCAGAATATGTGTGCAACGTCTTCTACCATAGCTAAGGAATCCAACAGGAACATACTCTATAGTTGTGTGGCCCCACCCGAGGGCCCCCCCCCCACCAGTTAGGTTTTTTTGTTATAATTTCATCCAACATGAAAGATACACATCCACCATAAGTCTACATTTTAAGCCAAGGATGGTATCAATTTCCTATCGTGAATCATTGCCTTCAATATCTACAAGTCCGAGAAATGTTTTGGATTGTCGCAAGGCATGTCACAAAGCCCCATTGGTAGGGCAATCTTAGATTGGTAGAAACTAATCCAAAAGATCTTTTGGTATGGAATTATCTACTAACGCACCAGCTAAGAATCTCTCTTATTTTTTGCAAGCTAACCACCATTTTTAATAGCTAAATCAACGAACTAAATGGCAATTTTCCAGTTCACAAACTGTGAATGTCACCAGGGGCTGGCAGCTTGGCCATGGCGGCCACCCCCATGGCTTTCACCAGCTCAGGCCACGGTAGGCAGCATGAGCGGCCAGATCTCAGCCACTCAGGCGCCGGCCATGGCGAAATCGGAAAAAAAACGTTTCAATGGGAACCAAATTGTGAGTTTTCATGGGAGAATAGTGTAACTAGTCTTTGATAGTGGTCAATAGTGATTGATAATGAGTATATAATGGGTTTTCAATGAAAATCTAGGGATGGTATGATTGTTTCAAATGGATATAATGGGAGTATATCAGCCATAATATGTGTTGTTCAATTTGATTTTAAGCACGGAACTAGCAACGGGGGGGGTCCACTTTATCAGGCAATACCCACAAAACCATGATCCAACAGATATAGTTTGATATAAAGTGATATTAACGGAATCAAAAATTGGTGGTTCACCACAGTTAGCAGGGGTAAATCATTTTTCTAATGGCAATGGATCGCGAATGTACTGGAATTTAACAACGGATTTCATGGGATAGATTGGCTCATCGGTGAACTGATCCACGATCCCGATCCCTGGAAAGCACTATACTCGGTTACAAATTCTATCCATGTCTTGATGGGTTCCAAAAAAATGTCGAAAACCATCAAATATAGAGGGTAACCAGCCATTTTTTGGATTAAATGTGGGTATGTCCAAACATGGAGGATACCCCAAACACTGTTCATGAATTCGTTCAAGGAGAAACCTGACGATCAACCATCAAACATATTGAATACGACCCATTGTTTTAAGAAGTTTATTTAACTATATATTCAGTAAAAATGAATGGTTCGCAAAACCAGAAGCAACATCCATACTCAAATCTTGGTTGAATCAGGATCAAAAAAAGAACTGGGTCCAAAAAGTTACCGAATCTGGGGACACCATACCCATACATTCACGAGTGTCATCGGATTTCAGAAAACACCGAGCCCTTGGTCAATGGGATTTCAGGACAAAATGGAGCTACTGTACTTTTTCAAAGGCCATATTTTCTTGTGAAAATTGATCCCTGAAAAATAGACCTTCTGGCAGGCGCCTCCACTTTAGGGGTGCGATTTTTCTCTGCCGCAGCCATTGAGCTTGGTCGGTTTGGTCGGTGGGGTTTGCGTCTTTTCAGTTCCAATGACTTCCGAGGAAACACGGGAGGCTTTGAAGTTCACGCGGATGTGTAAGTGCCTGGGTCGAGTTTTCAAACATGGGAGATCTATAGCCGGGACATGCTGGGACATGTTTCTCGAAATGGAGGATGGTCTATATTCAACAGAGTACCAGGATGTACCAGGGGATATTGCTTCTCTTACGGATATTGCTTCTCTTACGGAAAATCTGATGATGAATTGAACATTTTACTGATTTAGCCGACAAGAATAGGGGTTGAAGAGGTCTAACCAACGAAGATGCTGGATATCAAAGCAACAAAATTAGTGCCTGGGTATTTTGTTATTTGGCTTTGTCTGAAAATAGGCTACGCCCCAATCGAATGATTCATCATCATGTTCCTTATTAAAATGCCATTTTTGGTTGTATTTTGTTTCAATGGGTTGCGTGAGTTTCCACTGCAAGATGTAAGACTCTGTGATTGTTTCATTGCAGGTACTTGGGCCCACGCAAGTGCTTCAATGGCATGGGCTGCCCATTTGCACACTCGGAGAGTGAGCTGTGTGAAAAGCCAAGTCTTCAAGCAACAGGTCTTTGCTACGAGTATGGGAACACAGGGCGTTGCCGAAAAGGCCAAGCCTGCAACTTTGCCCATGGGCAGCATGAACTCAGGTCTTTCCCCCCAGCGAAGAAGGCATCAGTGCCACCTGTGTCATCGGTGGCATCTATGGCATCGCCATGTGGCCCCCCGCAAAACACGAGGCTGGACCCAAAGATCGTGATGCAAAGGATGATGGTGAACCAACTTCGCAAGTTGGAGGAGATGGTGGCGAGGATGACGCTCGAATTGCACATGGCTTCGGCGACCAGCCACAGTCTCCACACACCTAACAATCGTGGTGACCCCGTGGATTCCAGTCAATCTCAGAGATCTCAAAGTGAGACAGGAAGCATATGGCTTGGAGATGCTTTGAGGAATTGTATTCAAAACTCGCGGTGGCTAACGACCTCCACTCGTCATGAACAGAAGTCGGAGCCGCCGCCTTGGTAGCTGATGCGAAGCACAGCAGGCCATTTTGGTTGGATCCAATTGCACAAATCGCAGATCACCCCCAAGCTTTAGAATCCTTCAGAACCCAAATTTGAGAACTTCTGTGATGTTGTGCCATCCATTTCTCAGTCTGTCTTGGATTGTTTTTTCAGAATCGAAGGCGTTGATCATGAAGAACTGTTCTTGCGCATCTGGGTAGTTGCCGCACCTGCTCAGCAGGAGAATTCCAAAAAAGCGAAAAAAACAGCGGTGCAGAAGTTTGCTGCCCACCGCTGCGTTGTGTGCGGATGTTGCCAATGCTTAGAATAGGCAACCAACAGGTTCTGCTGTTTTCAACATATTTTTTACTGCAGATGAGCCGTTTATTGTGGGCAAATATGTTGTTTCGGACAATCCATATCATAGATCCGATTATTGCTGGTTCAGTAACCCTTGTTGATGATCAAAATCCAATATCATCCTGGTTTAGTAACCCCTTCCCCTTTTATAATATAAACACCCCACAAGCAAAACCATGGTTTATTACTGGATCCATTCTTTTTTGGGTCCCCTTCTTGGGGTGGGATTTGACTCTGTCAACTCTTCTATTTTTTTGGAGGTTGCTTTTCGCCATCGAAGCATGAGATTGAGTAAGCAAAGAGCAACCCTTGGATAAATATTGCACTATGGGGGTGGTTCCAAATCCTGTACCCCTTCTGTTCACACCAAAATTTGCTTGTAAATGAATGTGCATCCCCTTAAAGATTGTATTCACAGCGGATCCATAGCCACAAAACCACAATTATATCAAGTCAATGGCCATTTCAGGAACTACCATATAGGCCTTATGTAAGGGAATATCCCACAAAATATGATCTTATATGGTACAGCACCTCCATTTTAGGATCCTGAAATTCCCATTAATCAAGGTGGATAGCTACATGACTATATAACCATGTAAGTAGAGAATGTGGTAACCCAGTACTAAACCATCCCCGATAAGGGCTGAAACCTGCATTGGATATAATTGGATTTACCATTGTTAGTGCCACAGTTGAAAAAAATGTTTTTTAAAAATATGTATTATTAATCGTTTTGATGTGGCTTTCTCATTGGATTTATCTCATTTTTTTCTGTGAAACCCTGTGATAGGCTTTGGCCCACGATGGCAGCTTCAGCACACAGTGCTCCAACGTGAACAGCGGCTACTCTGGGGCCCCTTGCCGCCATGGAGATCCTTTCCGGACCATAATAACATGATACAATTTGGTGTCCCCCGCAGTGATGTTTGTTGGTTTATAAACCACTGTAAGTAGTTCGATATATCTACCATAAACAATATAGTGAAATTGGAGTTATATTTGCACCAACTTAGCGTTCACGAACTGGCGCACCAACTTGTACAATTCACACCCCATCTGAGGGTCCTTGATAGACCAACTGGAGTCCTGGTCATGTTTGCAACAACATCTCTGAAAATGCGAGCTTGTCGGAAAAATTCGAGGAAAACATATGGGGGATTCCTAAAATAGGGATACCCCTAAATCATCGATTTGAATAGGATTCTCGAAGCCCACGAACCCGAATGCTCACACGTATGTTAATGATACAGATGTCAAAACACATGGTTTTGCAGTCACGCACAATACCTTTCTGCAATAGTTTATTTGAACAGTCTTGTGCATCTTTCCCTTGCTACCGGTCTGCAGTGTGGAGAGGAAAGTGTAGAGTGTGGAGTGTGAAGTAAGGAGTGTGGAGTGTAAAGTGTGGAGTGGGGAGTGTAGAGTGTGTAAAGTGTAGAATGCGGAGTGTAAAGTGTAGAGTGTGGAGTATGGAGTGTAAAGTGTAGA
>Ga0126342_10020126_pt1 | contig 11253 bp, 11 predicted proteins | sample Cyp1metagenome_FD_92528 | JGI IMG/M metagenome (GOLD analysis project Ga0126342, IMG submission 92528) | Coral microbial communities from Lord Howe Island, Old Settlement Bay, Australia - Cyphastrea 1 metagenome | ecosystem: Host-associated > Invertebrates > Cnidaria > Coral ...
AGTTACCTTACAGTCTTAAAATATAGGGGTATAAAAGCAAAAGCTGACGTCTATGGGAGGCCACTTGTTTCCGAGGTTCAGCATATGTGCTTATTCCTGTCCAGTTTGTGAAGCCAAGTTGTTTGAAAACACAGTTGGGTCCCTTGTGAGTTCAAACTAACAACAGTTAGAATGCCACATCACCATCCGCGCACCTTTGCAGGGTGACACCGCTGTGGAGAATCCACCTCCCCCAGAAGTCCCGGAGCAGAAGGCGTGTCTGGATGTGAACTATATATATATATTAATAACATTTTTGAGATCAATGATAATATGCATGCATATATAAACATATATATATATATATATTTAAGTGACAACATAGGACAGAGTGTAAACATATAACATATCTAGCTTTGGATTTTCTTATGTATATGCATACATCGACTGGGAAACAAGAACAATAGACAGATAGAATGCCACAAGCAATGGGAAAATTGCAATCTGATTTTTATATATGCATGGAAATAAAAGTTGTACCATTAAGATTGGCAGGTTGACGTGGTCCAGAAGCTACTGCGAGAACATGTCAGGGCCAACAACGGCAAATTTTGTGGACTTCTTGTCCGGCACCAGTTTGCATCACTATTCCTTCGTGAAGAGCAGGAGAGAAAAGTCTATGAGATTAGAAGCCACCCCCTGCACTTTTTGAAAGAAGGGGAAAAAATCGCGCTCATCAGCACTGGTGGACATGTTCGCCAAGTGGTTGGCATTTTGGAATTCTTGGGGAATGTCAAGATCAAGAACTCTTCGTTCGACAAGTACTACAACCTGCATCGCATCAGCCTTGAAGATTTTCAGGCAGTGTCGGCCAACTGGGCAAACCAAGAGTTCTGCTTCGCTTGGCATTTTGAGCTCACCATGGCTTTTGAATCACCAGTGTCAATCCCTATGGTCAAGGGGCCTGAAGTGTGGCATTACTTCAGCTTGGGTTTGCGTGAGCCCCTCCACGAGGACCGCCGGTTAATTTTCATTTTTTTTAAGTACCTTGGCATTCTGTCTCCCCTTGAAATCAATGGCAGCATCTCTTTTTCGAAGGATGAGTCTGGAGAAACTACTTCGCCATTGGATAGCCCCTGCGACTTTCGGACACCACCCATGAAGCGCAAGCTGTCTTTTGAGTCTGCACTTAGCACTGCTCAGTCAGCCGTCAGGAAGGTACGCTTGCCAGATGAGTGCACAACGGAGAGAAGCGGAAGCAGCAGTTCCCAATCCCTGGGACTTGTCCCGCCAACGTCCATGATACCTTTGGATGTGTTTGAAGATGGTTCTGCCACGGGTCTTTACCTTCAAGAATACGAGTGGAATGGTTTGCTTAAAGGGGGCAAGACTATGTTGAGATCTTTCAAAACACGCGAAGAGAAGACCTTGGTGGTGCTGCGAAAGTCAGCTGCGCACTATGTTGTCGGTGCTCTGGAGATTGAGGAAGTGGTGTACCTATCGAATGGGATTTCGCATGAGCTTGTCAATCGAGTCCGAGACATGTATCCCTCTTCCCACCTCAACGCACTGCGAGCTGCAAAGTCGGCTTACGAATGGCGCATCAAGTCTGTTTCCAGGTTTGAACCTGCAGGAGTTTTGACACACCATGGTACGAAGTTCAAGAACAGGACTTTTAACATTACCCCATCTATGGTTCAACTTGATGGAGGACAGCAGGGACCTGAGCGCCAGTGCTTGAAGGAGACTGCCAAATTCTTCTTTAACTTGATGGACGGCGACCGTCAGCGATCTCTTTGCTTCCTTTTCAAAGCCATCGATCAGCGTACAATTCGCGTTGGAAGTACTTGTTCAGGATCTGACATTTGCATCACGGTTCTCCAAAAGACCGTTGACTTCATGAATGCCGTGCAGGTGGCATCCAGGGAATAACCTGCCTCCCTTGCAGCCAATATATGACTTACCTTTGCCCACGCGTATTTTTTTAGTTATTATATATATATATATACAGCGGCATGTGCGTAATACGAGTGAGTATGTACACGTGTCCAGGTCAGCAGCTGAGATTTGACATCAAACCCTTTTCAACTCAGAAGCAGAATGTACACTGTATTGCATGTGTTTTTCAAGATAACCCCCCTGCAGGGAACCAGTGTGAGAGTCGCTCACGTATTCTCATGTGAACTGAATCCAGAGAAGCGCAAGTTGATCCGCCAGCAGCACCCTTCTCTTCAGCATCTGTTTGCAGATGTGTGTGTATTCGCTGACGGACATGGATTCTGTGAGATATGTCAATGCGACCATGCAGTCACAAGACATACTTTAGCCATCGACCTTTTGTACACGGGCACTTCGTGCAAAGATGTGTCCAGGCTCAACGGGAACCGAATGGCCTACCTTGGATGCTATGCGGCAAAGGATTCTGGGGGCACCAGCGGTCCTACATATGAGAATGGTTTCCGCAAGGTGCCACGGTTGCATTCTAACTGTCTTCTATTTGCCGATACTTTTACCCGTATAATATATATATATATATATATATATATACATACTGGGCAAACAAATATATATATATATATATAGAAATACGTTTTTTTTCTGAAGCACCTGCCTTCCGGAGGAAACGTATGTATACCGAGGGTATATGTTTTCTCGTACTGCATACGCTATATCAAATGCCATGGTGGCATTCTAACTGTGCACTGAGCTGTTCCCCAACATGTCAGTATCAAAGTATGTATGTATGTAAGTACATATGTATGCTTGTTGGTTCATTTGTTTGTTTTCCTGTGCGTAATCAGTAAGCGCAAGGTGATGGAAACTCTGCAGCCAGCTGTTGCACACTTTGAGAACGTCAAAGCAATAGCAGAAGCCACAAAGGATCCCAACACAGGCAAACCCACGGTTCCTCAAATCCAGGCTGGGCTTTTGACCAATGTTTTTAGAAAATTTGAAAGCCTATATGGCACATGTCAAAATCAGTATGACAACATGGGGCAAGATTTGCCTTTTCCGAAAAAGACACGGCGAGGGTCCAATTGTCATGCCTGGGAGGTCGTGAAGAAGGACATGGAGGCTTTAGGCTATACCTTCGCACCCTGAGCTATGCTTTGATTTTTTTCTTCCAAAGCTACCTCGGAAGTCGAATCTGGAACACGCCTTTAAAAGAAAATGCTGTCGCATTTCTTTCTATTCGTATGCTTGGATTGATTAGTTTGACACCTGCCAAGGCTCACACAATCTTGGACTCGCAAGAATTCTTATTGCCTCAACGACGCAATCGTGTTTGGGGCCTGGCCTTGCTGAACACCGGAGAATACGACCAGACCTTTGGGCAGAAGTACAAAGATTGCCTGGCGTCCCTCCGTTCCACATTTCAGTTCCCATTGGCCGTGAATTTTGATGAGGACTCACCGATGCAACACCCGAAGGCTGGAAGACACGAGACACTGGTCAAGGATGCTAAGCAATCGGAAACCGGTGACGATATTTATGTCGATTGCAGCTCAAGTTTGGAAAGATGCGCAAAGGCGGCAAGAGTGCTCCCTTGCGTCACACCAAGTCATCCAGTTTACTCAACCAAGCTGCAGCGCTACATGAACAACCGAGACTTCATGCAAGCTCAGGGATGGTGGGAAACTTGCTTCTGTGATGATGTCTATGCCCAGATGCTTCAAAAACTTGGACAAGACTTAGCAGGCAATGGGTTTTCAAGTACGGTGTGTCAGGCAGCAACCCTTGCTGGCATGGTAGTCGGAGTGCCAAGCTGGATGACCGTGGGGGCCCAGGTTCAGTCACCTCAGCAGGCTGCCAACGCCGTGGCGGAGTCTGATGAGCCCGCCACGCAGCGTGGAGTGAAACGTAGGCTGCGACAGAAACAGGCAGCACCTGCATATGATCCCTGGACGCCCGAGGACAACAAGAAGGTGAAGAAGAAACGCATTTGGCAGCGCAAGGTGTCAGGGATTGATTCACGAAAGAGAAGCAGTGGCAAAAAGGATGTAGCGACTCTCTGGCAAAAGGAGAGAGTGAACCTAGGCTTCATTTTAATCTCCGCCGCATTCTAACTGTTGGTTGATTCCAAGCTCTTTCACTCAGCAGGAACCCATTCTATGTGCAGTAAGGCCACATAGTGGATGTACCGGGGTGGTGTTGTTTTTCCCATCTTTTAGGTTCGACTTGGAGATTTGTTCCCAAAGCATGCAATGAGGATGCAGGCGTATGACCAAGCGAAAGCCGATCCCAGCATCGAAAAACCGTGCCAACATGTTGAAAATCTTCGTTTGCCCGGCTACTTCCGATGCTGCTTCTACAAGTGGAAAAAGGCAAGGGCCCAACAGAAGTGGCCAGTGCTCTGTGCCGTTTGCCCGAAAGTGGCAAAAAAGTACAAAGAACTGCCAAACACTCTCCGCAAGCTGCTGGGTCACCAGCTCAAATTCAACCGGCGTGGTCAGGGAGCTTGCCAAAACGTCACAACCTTCCTGCCGAAGGCCTTTGAGGACGCAGTGGTGGAAAGTATTGTATCTCGATGCAGCTAGTTAAAGGGATGAATGGGAACAATGGGTCCAAAGACTGGGCATTCTTACTGCCTACTGTTTATGTGTACAACAGGTGTCCATACCATTTTTTCTATTGACGTAACAAAAGCCATGGGACATTCGAGGCAGAGCGCATAGAGATGTGCGAAGAAGTTACCTATCGGTACGTTGCGTCTGTCTTGGACGAGGGGATTCAGCAATGGAACCATGCTGTAGCACGATTCAATGAGTTTGCATCCAGTCCGGAGCAAATGCTTGCCCACTTGGACTCCCAAGAAGGATTGGACATTGAAGACGAGAAGGCAGTGGTGGAAAGTTTGAACAAGCTTCATACCAAGGCAGCTGGGTGTCTCTTCCATATTAGCTTGAAGCGCTCCAGCACATCGTTCATGAACCTCGCTCTGACATACTGGGTAAAGAGTTCTTTTTGGCAGATTTGCTGAACTTCTCTTCTCCATTTCTGCACGACAAACAAGAATGTACATATTGCGGGTGTATATATTTATATAGATATATATTCAGATATGTCCATCTATTTGCCCGGCTGCCGTGGAGGTTCTCTAATTCCGTAAGCCTTGACAAGACATCCTGTGTGTTTCCCTTCCCTTCCTTCATTGATTGGGATCGCTCGTTTTTTTTGGGGGGGCCCTTCTTTGTGACATTCTATCTGTCTGTTTGTCTGAGCCTATATATTCTTTTACCGGTACACACATATCAGGTACATAGAGCAGCCCATGTACAATTTCAAAGTCAATTTGCACTCAAAGCCAATCCTCACACGCAAAAAAAAACAAGAGACGTAGACAGGGAGAGAGACAGAGCCGCCAGCCGTCAGGAAGCAAGCCCAGCGTGTGTGCACCCGAGCAGGGCTCGTTCCCAGGCAAAACACAAAACCTGGACGGCACCTACAGTTTGACCATCCAGCGCTAGTCAAAGTACGGCAATGGGTGCAGTTACAGACGCGCACGGGATCTGTAGACCCCCGCATGGTCTGCAACTTCGACCAGGTCTGGAGTGTTCTGTACAAGCCTCGACGAACAACATTGCAGAAGAAGGTGCCGACGCCACATTGCAGTGACTCCATTTCCAAGTCCTTGACCTGGAGAAAAATCAGACACGTATTTGAACGCATCACTGGCATGCAGTACACAGAGAATTTCTCTGACCGACCCCTCCAAGATGAAGTCTCCCAACATGCTCACCACCTCACCGGTGGGTTTGCCGGCACCTTTGCCGTAGACTCATGGCGTACTCCGCATACGCTATGCACCCTCAGTTGGATAGACGGAACTATGGGCAGGGGATTTGTCACTTGCAGAGCAGATACGATCACTGAGTCTCAGCGTGCTGAAGCAAACGAGGCAGGGAGGAAGACCAATCGATATATATATATATGTATATGTATTTACATAATATATATATATATATATATACCTGTCGCCTGTCTTCATTGGACACAAGAAGTGGGCTCCTAGAAACAAACCGCTCAACAGTTAGAATGCTTGCTGGAAGCAGTAGGTGGATGTTCCAGCGCAGGAGCTACAGGAGTGGCTGCACATTGGCCCGCTTCAAGAGCGCAGCCATATGTGGACAGGGGCTACGATGTTATCGTACCTACGGTTCTTGGGGGAGGAGATACGAGCGCGTAGGAAGATTTTGAAGCTTCCGCAGTCTGCAAAGTGCTTGGTCCTTTGCGACCAGGCTACCCAACATTCGGCGAAAGCATTCGACCAATTGAGATCAACTTGGGAGTCGCAGTTTAACGCTGCCACTCGGTTGGCTGGACTGGATCTTGTATATATATATATATATATATGCAGCTGTTGTTTTCGCAATTTGTTTTGAATGTATACAAATCTGAAACAACCTCTGGACAACTGGACAACGCATGCATAATATATATATATATATAGATATAGATATAGATAGATATTATTTGAAATTGATAATATTATATATATATATATATGTCTGTGGTTTGAGATTAACCCTTGTGTATGCACATACATCAAATACATATGCAAAAAAGGGGGCTTGGGTTTGTGACTCTCACGTGGTCTTAGGAGATCATTTGCGGGAGCTCCGAGTCGTGTACAATCCCTGGTGGCTGGGGGGCCTGCGGGTCCCCCAACGACGGCTTCCATCAGTTTGTGCATCATCTAGTGCACGCATTCCTGCAGGTCAAGGTGAAGTTCGGCCCGTCCATTGATCTACGACGACAGCTAGACGAGCTTCAGCTGTCAGTCCAAGGTTACCAGTCCATCAAGACGCTTGGTTTCTTTTGAACAGGAATTATGGGAAGAAGAGGGTGTACTTGTAATCAAATATTGATACCGGTTTTCACATTCAGACATATGTATATACATTTTTACATACATATATACATATATATACACATATGTATATACATATTTTTACAATGCTTTTCCAGCTGTGAAAATGTCCATCTTTCTCTTTGAACCTAAGGATGCCAATTTTGGAAGCTTTGCGAGCAGATTTCTATGCCTTGAAGAGCTTGAATGAGTTTCAGTTTCTTGGATTTGAATTGTTCGTCCGTGGTTGTGTATGCACATACTCCACCAAGATACTCATATGGCTTGTAGCCATCTTCGAAGGAACATTGGCACATTCTAACTGTCTATCATCCATGCTTCCTTCTAAGGAAGGGCAAGCTGGTTTGGATGTCATGGTTGGGACGTGGCTATGTGAGCAAAGAAGATATTTGTCGTTGGCGCTTTGACGGTCGCTTGCAGCAAATTGCACGATTGACTTTTACAATCATCTTTTGCAGAGGGTCATTGAATATAGCTTTGACTTCACAGCCATGTATACAGGTCTATCCTTTTGCTGTCTAGTTTTTTTTTGTGTTTTTTTTGGTAGAATTAGATTGTGTAATCCTTTCCCCCTATATGATACTAAACGTCCACCCCCCATTTAATAAACACCTCAGATAGTTTTGAGTATTAGTACGTATTTATTTTTAGGGAACTCTATTAAGTAAATTAAACCCCTAATAATAAAAACTATTTTTCCAATTTCAAAATCAGTTAAATTTCTTTATATAACGCAATCAAAATATTGCCAAAAATTGGATTTCGAAGCTTCCCCCTAATACTATATAAATTAAAACCCTTAATAATAAAAACTATTATTTCCGATTTCAAAATCAGCTAAATTTCTTTATCCAACGCAATTACAATATTACCTAAACTTGGATTTCGAAGCTTCCCCCTAATACTAAAATAAAACCCTCAATAAGAAAAAAAATCCGATTTAAAAATCAATTAAATTTCTTTATATAACGCAATTAGAATATTGCCAAAAATTGGATTTCGAAGCTTCCCCCTAATATTAAATTAAAACCTCTAATAGTAAAAACTATTTTTTCCGATTTCAAAATCAGATAAAAATTCTTTATATAACGCAATTAAAATATTGCCAAAAAATGGATTTCGAAGCTTCCCCCTAATACTAAATTAAAACCTTTAATAATATAAAGGCTATTTTTTCGGATTTCAAAATCAATTACATTTCTTTATATAACGCAATCAAAATATTGCCAAAAATTGGATTTCGAAGCTTCCCACCTAATAATAAACACACCGGGGTTGACTAGTTTTTATTACTAGGTGGCAAAACCCACAAATGATAGGTTGATTTTTAAATTGTTTTCTAAAGGGGATCAATTAAAAGTCAAATTGGCCAAACTGAAATTTTCCGAAACTGGAGATGGACCCTAGTTTTTAGTATTTGGTGGACGTTTAGTAAAAGGGGGAAGGGATTATAGATGTGAAAGTCATTCAATTCAATCCATTTGCTTTCCAGGCTCTCTTGGTGTGGAGGGTTATGGATGTGGCTTCTGAAAGCCAGGCAAGTCAGTTCTTTTGTTGATGAGGCATTCTAACTGTCTTTTCACAACCTTGACTAAGGAGATGAGCATCTCTTCCGTCAAAGTCTTCAACGGTGTCGTGACAGCATGGCTGCCATCATCAACTTGACAGAAGTTCCCATGCTGAGCTCACCCATGAACAAGATTGAAGAGATGCAGCACCTGCAAAAGGTTCCCATGCCAGGTGAAAGACAGGTCATTTGGGCCGTCCAGTCGAAAGATGATGCGACAACTCGTCAGGCACTGCCCTTCTGGGTGTCAGAGCCAATTGCACGAAGAGTGGCAATTTGGGCAGATCAGAACAGGGTATGGGAAGACAAAATTGATTCTCGGATGTTGCGTGGGCTGCATTTGACAAGGGTCCAGCAGGAAAACTATGACAGGTGGAAGCAAGATCACCAAGTGCAAACTTTGGTCTTTTCCAAGAGAACTGGCAGCCAGGTCATCAGACTCAAGGCCGACACTGACATTCGCACCGTAGAGGGTGATTTGTTCTCAATCAAAGTCAGCATGTCAGCAGATCCAGATGAGCTTACAGTGCAAGCAGGCAATGGGGAAATACAACGGCTTGTTGTGCTACGAGGCGAGGCTTCCCAGGAGGCCAAGATTCCTGGGTGCCTGGACCATGGCCTTGCACCTGGAGCACTTGCAGAGGATTTCAATGATGACGAGAAGCAGGATGAGGTGGACGGTCAGGAGCCTGATCCCGACCAACAAGAACAATAAGCACTAGAGATCGCCGACAAGCTCGAAGAGAGCGATTGTGGAGAAGAGATCATGTACTACACAGACGAAGAGGCCGCGCTAGAACCGGCAGGAAAGCACACTCGAGTGAAATCCTTCAACCATCGGGAAAGCTACTTAGCTCTGGAGAAGCAAGGTGTGACACTGCTTCCGGGTGGGTCAATCCACTTAGGTTACCATCAAACAAGCCGAACGTGGCAGGGTTACTATGCTGGAAGATCTGTGGGATTGACATTCACCCACGACGGCTCCACCAACAGAACAGAGAAAGAGGCATTACTCCTGGTGATACATGGCCTTCTCAAGAAGTATTGTGAAGAACATCCGAGGGATCGAATATGGCTACTACAGCTCGAAAAGGTTGAGAAGCTGAGAGGAAGAGCCATTGTGTGACTTGTTCAGCATGTAGCATGCAATTAAAGGGTTGCAGCATTCTAAGTGCTGAGGTTCTGAAGTCTGGAACATACTCTACCAAAAAAACGGAGGCATATGAAATTTTGGTCCCAACTAAAGATTTGTGCATAATTGTGCATATGTATATATGTATGTATATGTAGGTATTTCTTTCTTGTATGACAGAGATGGAGGGAGAGAGAAAGAAACAATTCTGCGTCTAGGCATTCTAACTGTATACAAGCCTAAACTGTTTTCTTGTTTTCTACAGAATGTATGCCAATCGTACTTCCAATCTTGGCTTGCTGGGCGAGTGCTGTGGTACATCCCGGACGTACCACCAAAGGTTGCAGCATTCTAAGTGCTGAGGTTCTGAAGTCTGGGGAACATACTCTACCAAAAAAACGCAGGCATATGAATTTTTGGTCCCACCTAAAGATTTGTGCATAATTGTGCACATGTATATATATATACACGTATATATATATATATGTATATATATATTTGTTTCTTATATGAGAGAGATGGAGGGAGAAAGAAAGAAACAATTCTGTGTGTAGGCATTCTAATTGTGTACAATCCAAAACTGTTTTCTTGTTTCCTACAGAATGTATGCCAATCAATCGGAATTCCAATCTTGGCTTGCTGCGAGAGTGCTGTGGTACATCACAAACGTACCGCCCGTACCATAGGACAGACCTCCCATTTAGCAGTGTTTCAGGTCTTTGTCTCTTTCAACACCCACAGGGGTGAAGTGGACGGTGCTTTTCGGTCGGCCGGTGTCGGCACTTGTATACATGTATAGATCGATGTTAGATGGATATATATATATATATAGATATCACATGTGGTACGTACTGCACACACACACCCACACACTGAGACAAAGCACAGTTTCCACTCCACCGGTGCGTAGATGCTAGGACAGCCAGGGGTTCAAGATCCTTTTGCACGATCTGTCATATTCAAACAAGAACATTTCACTCCATCAACAGGTAGATTCTATGACAGCCAGGGGTTAAAGATCGTCTTTCAGGATCTGTCATCAGATTCAAACGAGGCCAGCATTCCCAACAAGAGAAGAAAATGTGAAAGAGTGTGACAGCATGGGCGGGAGTCGGTGAGAGGATGCCGCCCAAGCCACGTGTTCCCCCCAAAACATGCTAGTTTATTTGAAATATATGATATTACCTATATATATATACATACATACATGTGGATAGATTTCTCGGGCATTATTATACGAACCCATGCATTCCCTTGAAAATAAAGTAGTTTTTTTTGGAGACATAGTTGGTGTTGCAGACAGTTAGAATGTGGGAGGCCCTGTGTTCCTTCAAAACAGTGGTGATTTTTGGGAAACACACGTGGTTTTGTAGACGATTAGAATGTGGGAGGTATAGGGCAGGGGTACCCCACACCCCAATCGTACCCTCATTTTTTGGGGAAACATCTCTGGTGGATATATAGATCTTGGCGACAACACGAAACCAACATCGAATATATATAGGTTTACAAGCAGTTAGAATGTGGGAGGTAGGAATGCCTAAAACCCATGAGTTTCTTCAAAACATTGATTGTTGGGAAATATATATATATATATTTGGTTGCGCAGACAATTGTACCCCACAACTCATGTGTTCCCTCAAGGTTCCCTGGTGTTTTTCTGGAAACATACATACTTGGTATGTATATAGAAAGTTTTTTTGA
>Ga0126342_10020127_pt1 | contig 11252 bp, 11 predicted proteins | sample Cyp1metagenome_FD_92528 | JGI IMG/M metagenome (GOLD analysis project Ga0126342, IMG submission 92528) | Coral microbial communities from Lord Howe Island, Old Settlement Bay, Australia - Cyphastrea 1 metagenome | ecosystem: Host-associated > Invertebrates > Cnidaria > Coral ...
AAAGATAGAGATAAAGATAGAGATAAAGATAGAGATAAAGATAGAGATAAAGATAGAGATAAAGATAGAGATAAAGATAGAGATAAAGATAGAGATAAAGATAGAGATAAAGATAGAGATAAACATAGAGATAAAGATAGAGATAAAGATAGAGATAAAGATAGATATAGATATAGATAGAGATATAGATATAGATATAGATGTCATCAAATGAAATAAGGGGAGGGAATCCAATACATTTGTTGGACCCCCCAACTTGACTTCAGAACTGGCATCCTTGGGATTGGGACATGAAAATCTCATCACTCCTGCCTCCAGGGTTTGAGCGTGGCCCTAGAGGCAAAGTAGCGCAGCGCCAGGGCACTCAAGCGGCCTAGGATGATGGAGTCGTGCCACCACTCCGCTGGGGCTCCGAAGGTGGACAGGGCCCCACCAAGGCCGTCCCCAGCACGGCCTGGGCGGGGCCCTGAAGGCGGCACAGAATCCGCGGGCTTCGGCACCAGGAGCACCACGTCGGAGTCGCTGTCAGCACGGGAGCTTCGGGGCTTCCAGCTGGGATACCTGAAACAGACAAGAAGATCAAGAAGATCAAGAAGAACAATGTAACAAGCTTTGCATCAGTTGTTTCTATTCGTTTTTCCACCACGCTTTTCTTCATTGCTGCCAAGATGCTCATGGAAAGTGTCTTCCTTCGTCTCATCACTGGATTCACTGGGGCTCACTGGCGCGTGCCATCCAGGCCCCAGCGCTGGCCCTGGCCCTGCCGGCCCCGGCCCTGCCAACCCCAGCCCTGGCGGCCGCCGCCCTGCCGCTGGTGGTGCCAGGCCAGGTCGTGCCAACCCCGGACCCCCACTGGCACAGCCACCAACCCTGGGACCTGCCAGGGATGGGATGGACAGTCCCGGCGCCACCAGGCGGCTCATGGTCGTCGCCCAGAGGTGTGTTCTTTGCACATCCCATCAGGGCGAAAACTGCGCAGTTTCAAAGGTGTTCAGGATACTCAGATCAACGTGATCTACTCGTTCGGGGTGATATATGTTTAAGACCTTCACCCCAAGAAAAAAAGAACTAGTTGTTTTTCTTATAAACATAGTAAGCACAGCATGCTGGCAACATGGTTTTATGCTGACATGCTGGCCAGGCATAATACAAAGGCAAAGCCTGCTGTTCATATTCAATTTTCCCATGGGGAGGCTGAGGCGTGTTTGCCGTCTTGCCACTGCTTGTACCGGAGCCTTTTTGGTCCAAATATGCCGCAACATCTCGATTCCCAGCCTACTGCTAGTGATGGTAGACCTGCTTTGACAACACAAAGATCAGCCATCCTCTTCACTCAAGCTGAGTAGCTTTTCACCGCTGGCCGAATTCAGTTGACACACTTTGTGTCTAGCTATGGGTACCAAACATGATCAAACTCCCATAGGTTGGTGAACCGAGCCACCACGCCATCTACAATATTCTCTTCATCTCTGTGGATGTTGGCTAACGTTCCAAGGGGAAATGACCCACTCATCTGCACCATTCCCATCTTTCAAAACAGGGTGAAACATTCCAAGTCTCCATGGAGTCTATGTACAGGAAAAGCTTCGCAGGAACATGTCCCTGGTCCTTTTCAGCTTTAACAACCATCAAGCATCAAAAATTGGGAGAGAACTGGGAGTTCACTATGGAAAAATCAGGGAATATGAGCTTCCATATCTCAAGCAAAACACACCAATTTGATCCAACTTGACACATCTTGATCTTTGAACAGGTCTTCACGTTTCTTGCTTTTCACAGTGTCAACCAATTTTCACCGCATTTAAGCCGTGTTTTTTTTGAGGGGGTGAGTCTCCGGTAACTTTCCGCGGAAAAGCCACCACCAGGGACCTGTGCCTGCAACACCAGCTCACCCAGCCGGTTCCCCTTGCCCCTTACCTCGTGCTGCACAGATCATGTTAGTAGAAAAATGGAGAATGGATTCACCAATAAGAATAACAAATAACACTTGTTGTTGCAGGCGCATCTGTTTGGAAAACAACGGATACATTTGGTTTTGAAAACTGCTGCTCCACATCCTCATTTGTTTCGGGTAGAGTTGGTTGAAGGGAGAACATCAAGTATATATTGTAGTTGGGGTGCGGTTGGGGTTATTTTTGTGGCTAGAACCATGGTCCCCCTGTAACTATGGTTATATCTCCACTTCCAACTGGAACTGCACCCCCCAAGTAAGGGCTTCCTGCAACCGTGATTTGCTTTGTAGGTGTTCTCTCAGCTTTTTGAAACCTTCCAGAAACAACCTGCATTTGAATGATAAAACCATTGCTTTCAGGATGTTTCTAAGTGGGTTTGTCTGAAAATATGGTACAGTGCAGTACCCCATAGATCCATTGGTTCATCAATGTTCATCACCATTTCCCTACAAAAATACACACAAAAATTGATGGTATACCTCGTTTTCAGACAAATCCAAGCCTTACCGTTTACCTTGACTCACCCCAAGGCCCAAGGCCTGCATCGGCATCAAAGCTTCTCTTCACGGGACCAAAATGCCTTGCTGCAGCTGATGGCAGATCCCTTTGTGCTAAACCCTATGGGTTATACCAAATGTTTCTGAGTCTGGTAAAATTGGGGTCAGATGCTTTGTCATGGTCTCATTGTTATGCTTCGTTACTGTGGCGAAATCACCATTCAGCGCAAGCATGCGACCTGGTCGCATCCCCAATGAAATTTGGTGTTTTCTTCAATCTCAGGGGGTGCCTGGGCTTTACAGCCCATGTCACACCTCCAGCCCCAAGAGTTTGCTGAGTTTTGTGTAGATGGTCAGCTGGTCCATCCATGATGATTGATTTGTTGGATCATCAGCCTACAGTGTTCCACTTCCTCCAGGTTGGTTGTATCCAATGACTCATGTCGGGAATCATCATTTTCATCCATCTTCCCAGCATTTCAAACCCAGCAAAGGTCGGTCACCCACATCACAGACGAACCCGGTCCAGAACGCGTACCCTGAAGGACCCCAACGCTTTTTACTTAGGAGGATCATCATAACCAGTAAGGAACTGACTAACCGACTAACCAGTGACGATGGGATGATCCTCCACGGCTCAGCTGCCAACTCCTCCATGGCTCTGGACAACTTCTCCAACTCTTCGTCGCTCCAACGACCTCACCCATCGACAAACGTGACACGTCAAACGCTTGTCTCCCACGAGACGAAAAACACGGAAAACGGCAACGGTGGAAGGTTGACACTGAAAATGGAAAAACTTGAAAAACACCAAAAATCATAGACCAAAAATGACCAAAGTATCAGTTGAAATGGAGTTTCAACTCAGTTTCTACATCCCATTTCCTCTGATTTTTGTTCACATTCCATGTGATGTTGTCATGATTGTTGGTGATGTATTCAAATCCCCCATGGCCTTCAGGAAGGTCGAGATCCAGCGCCTTAGTCACCTCCACTTCTGGTGCAGGAAGGAAGACCTCGAGGTCGCAGAACCATTGGGCTGGGCATATGTACCATGGTCAAAAGGTAAGATTTATTGGGATATACTGGGGATAGAATGCGTGTATGTACAGAGATATATTTCACCAACTTAATATGGATGTATATGGATTCTGCTCCTCCATCCCACAATGGGAATCCAAACATAATCGGCCTAGAAATACATATTAACAGTTAGTAACAGGGGGATAACTGGATAACCCACCAATATGGTTATGAAATCCATCTTTTGATTTCATAACCGTCTTTTGACCATGGCGCATAAAGGTTTGTTTTCAGTGGCGTGTGGCCTAACGTTATTGAGATGTTTTTTACATATTGAGATCTTTGTTACAACAGAGTCAGTAGAGTGTAATCAGGGGTGAAAGGGAAACAGCGTGAGGATGCAGCGAAAAAACTGCGCCCAAAATTGGGAGCCCTAAAACGCAAGCCTCAAATTGTACGCTTTCTAGGTGCTTCTGCAAAGGTCCCCATGAGATCCGTTGTTTGACATATTGATAATGTTTATACAGGGATTCAGGATGAAGAAACAAGATGACAGCCATTCTGCTTGGGACTCCACAGGACTGTTGCCAGAACTTCCAGATTCAGCATCACCTCACGCCCCATGCAGCAGGGGTCAAAGCACAGCGTACATGGGGATTTAGCCATCAACAGTGGGGATATTTTATCGGTTTTACCTTGAAAAATGGTGACTTAACCATGTGGTTAGCAGCAACCGGAAATTTGTTCCGGGACATCAGAGAAATAAAACTGCGGCTAGTCAAGTTCAACCCAATCTTAAGGGAACTACCCAACCATAGTCACTACTCAGTTGCTATGCGGGATGGTCGCTGACCGATTTGCCCCGGTCCCTGCACGGTGTCCACTCAGCTTCCAGCTGTCGAGAAGACCATCATCCGCTTCCTGTTCGGTTCACCCCGGGGGACGACTTGCCAGAAAGAGAGAGAGAGAGAGAGATATATATATATATATGTACATATATGTATAGACAGTCTTGGGATGTGTTCACAACCTTACAAAAACGTTTTTTCCCGAGTGCGTAGCAAGGGTTCCCGTTTCACTCTGGGGGTCCGGGGGTGGAGAGTGTGTTCGCTGGACGTTACGTTTACGACCGCAACCGTTCGCAACCGTTCGCAACCGCTCACAACCGTCCGCAACCGTCCGCAACCGTTCGCGTGAGGGCCGTATGGCCGTGCCTATGGTTTCCTGCGTCGCGTTGCTTCGTTTTGCGTGGCAGGCGTGGCACTTCGTGAGATTCAAACGTGTTTCGTAACTTGTCGAAACTGGTTTTGCTTGGCATGTGCAATACTTTTGCGACGTTTTCAGAAGATGAGTTTTAGTTTTCGTGGCAGGCGCAGCACTTTGGACTTGACCGTCTTCATTATGCGTGGCAGGCACAGCACTTTGGAGGAGTCGGGTTTTTGCGAATGTCATTGTCAGGGCTGCGTCCAGTGGTGACAACGTGCAAATTCCATGGCAGGCGTGGCATTTTGTGAGATGTGCTGAAAATTGACGGAAGCCTCGCATGAACATCGATTTTCAGGTAGCCAATTTTGATGTTCCTAAGAAAACTCATAAGAAAACGTCGATTTTGAAGCTACAAAGTCTGAAAATTGGAGGATGTCTCGCACGAAATGCTCGTTTTGATGCTCCAACATGTCTCCTCTCGAGTCTCTCATCGCCGTGTCTATGGGGGAAGCTGCAAAACTTTTGCTTTTTTGAAGGTGTCAAAGCAAGCTGCAATGTCGTTTTGCGTGGCAGGCGTGGCACTTCCTGACATTCTCACGTGTCTGCAAACGCGTCGAGAATTGTTTTGTGTCCAAGGCGCTATACTTTTGCCCCGTTTTCAGAACATGAGTTGCATTTTTCGTGGCACGAGCAACACTTTGGAGACCACCATCGCAATTTTGCGTGGCAGGCGCAGCACTTCAGATGTGTTGCGTTGCCCGCTCTACACTCCACACTCCACACTTTACACTTTCAACAGCTCACTCCACACTTTACCCTCCACACTTTACACTTTACACTTGACACTCCACACTTTACACTCCACACTTTACACTTTACACTCCACATTTTACGCTCCATACTCTACACTCTACACTCCACACTCTACCCTCCACACTCCACACTTTACACTTATTTACATACACTCCACATTTTACACTCCACACTCTACACTCCACACTTTACACTTTACACTCCACACTCCACACTCTACACTCTACCCTGTACACTCCCCACTCTACACTCTACACTCTACACTCCACACCTAGACTCCACACTCTACACACGACACTTCCCTCTTTACACTTTACACTCTACACTCTACACCACACTGTACACTTTACACCCCACACTTTACACTCCACACTCTACACTCAACACTTTACACTTTACACTCCACACTCTACACTTCACACTCAACACTTTACACTTTATACTTGACACTCCACACTTTACACTCCACACTTTACACTTTACACTCCACATTTTACACTCCACACTCTACACTCCACACTCTACACTCCACACCTAGACTCCACACTCTACACACGACACTCCCCTCTTTACACTTTACACTTTACACTTTACTTTACACTGTACACCCCACACTTTACACTCCGCACTCTACACTCAACACTTTGCACTTTACACTCCACACTTTACACTTTAAACAGCACACTCCACACTTTACACTCCGCACTCCAAACTTTACACTTCACACTTCACACTCCGCACTCCCACTCGACACTCCACACTCCACACTTTACACTCCACACTCCGCACTCTACACTTTACACCATACTTTACACTTTACTCTACACTTTACACTTTACACCTCGCACTCAACACTCTACACTCCAAACTCCACCTTCCACACTCTACACCACACTTTGCACTCTACACTTTACACTCCACACTCTACACTCTACACTTTACACCCCACACTTTACACTCCACACTCCACACTTTACACTCCACACTCCACACTTTACACTTTACACACACACACACTTTACACTCCACACTCTACACTCCACACTTTACACTTTACACTTCACACTCTACACTTTACACTTTACACTCCACACTCTACGTTACACTTTACAGTTGAAACAGCGCACTTCACACTTTACACTCCACACTTTACACTTTACACTTGACACTCCACACTTTACACTCCACACTCCACACTCTACACTCCACACTCCACACTTTGCACTCTAGGCTCTTCCGCATTGCACAGTCTACAGTGCACTGCCACGGTAAGAGGGGGAAAATGTACAAGACTCTTCAAATAACTTGCTTCACAAAAGTGTTCTACTTGACTGCATTCGGGGTCGTGGGTTTAGCCTCACCAAGAACCCTTTCCCAGCACCCTTCAGCCCCACCTCGGCCATCGTCAGGCTCGGAAGCACCAAGCGCCCCAGGTCGCCTTCGTCGCCTGCGTCACCTACGTCGCCCTCGGGCGCCGTGACGGCCTGCAGGTCTGCGTCAGGTGGCACGGAAGCGCTGGCTCCTGGCAAGCGCAGCATGGATTGGAGGGGAAGCGGGTAATGAGTATTGAAAAATCTTGAAAAAGACCTGACTTAATGATGCTGAATGGCAGATGAAGAAACCTTTCAAGAAGGAATCTTGTTGACTGCGCTTCAAGTTGAAAGGGGCGTTCCAACGATTTCGCCTCCAGCGTCAGGCTCTGTATGCTCTTGAACCTGCCAGAATGGCGTCAGACCTACTTGACAAACACATAGAAACTGCACAAGTCCATGGATTCAAGTTCCCTTAATCAAACGTGGAAATGGAAAATCCTCCGCTTATAGTTGAGTTGTCCCTTCAATCCTACATTTTAGCGGACCTTCAAGCCAGCTACGTTTGATTACCACAGGGTAAGCTCCGAAATCCAGCCTGCGGTAGACCTTGCTCCGCCACCAGTAAGGCTTCCCTACTCAGTTCCTGAAGCGAGGCCAAGTCTCTGCAGCCCCTGCGGATGAGAGTGTCTTACTTGGAGGTTGCAATCATAATTGGACATATATATATATATGTATATAAATACTATTATATACTATTGTTTTGACAAAAATATGTTGTAAACATAATATGTATATTATATATATAGACACCGTAGTTGTGGGCGTTACATCTCAACTTATTGGACTTACAATCCCATGGATACATCTATCAAGTTGCACCCTAACTGAATCCTTTTCCTCCAGCTTCGTTGCCCATGTGGACATTTCCAGCATGAGGTCGTCTGTTGGTTCTTCCTCCTTGCGTCGAGTACGGCCAAGCTGGATCAGGAATACCAACCATGTGGTGGCTTCCATAAATGGGTGTACCCAAAAACGGATCGTTTACAATGGAAAGTCCCAAACAAAAATGGATGATTTAAGGGTACCCCCATTTTTGGGAACCTCTATGTGAAAATGGATCATCTAAGGGGCAAGACTTCGTTTCATCCACGGCCTGGGGCCTCGGACATCCCACTGCCTACTGAAAACCCAGAGGCCCTTGGTCCCCAGTGACAGTCCTTCTGCGCCGTGGGGCGGGAGGCTTGTTCCTCCAGTGCTCTTACACCTCGATTCATCGGCCCGTGAAATATTGGCCATCGCAGAGTTGATCATTAGTTACGCCATAAAAACTGAAGACCGTCCAAAGTTTGACCGTAGTTCAACCCTATTCTGTTGATCAAACCATCAATCTTAGAGGCAGTCAAGAGTTTTTAGCCTTGGCAAAAAAAAAACTTCCAATACGGTCAAGGGTGCCATGACTCATTTGAACAGTCTACACCTATTTAGGGATCATATTCACCAACGATTTGAAAATGATGTTTCAAAACCATTGAAATCCTCCAAAACTTAGCCGGGAATAGAAACTACAGCACCCTGAATGTTTAAGTTTCGGAAGTTTCTGCCTCGAACCCTTCAAGAACTTTTTGGTGCAAAACGGAGGGAACGGGGGGATCTATAACAACTAGTACGTTTAGCACCGGTATGAAAGTCATCCCATTCTTAACATGGTGAACCTTAAATACCTGCCAAAAAACTGGTGATTTGATTGTACTAATCTTCGCATTGAATCGCAAAAGATTAAAGTACTAAAGTATCTACCCAAGGCCCACTCATATAACCATAGTTTCCCCACATCTCCCAACTTTTGGGAGTTTATAGCCATGGTTATACTGATACCCATTGAAAATCATAAATCATGTGTAACCATTTTCAATGCCCAGAGCAGTAAAAATCCTGAGAGACCAGACTGTCCTCAAGCTCTGCCATGGTGCACCGGACCTCCCATGGGACGAACCAGCCGCTTTTGCCAGGGAAAGACTTGTCCTTTTTCCGTAAAACAATCCAATGTCAGGGGGATTCCTAGGTAATTTCAAGCAAATCTTGCAGAACATGTTGATCATGTTGTGTTTTGATTTGATTGCTTTAGCATCGACATATTAATCACGATTTTCGTTGGATAAAATCCTGTGTTTGTTGGAGTCAATGCAACAGAAACAACAGTCACGTCCAAAGAATGATCACCAAGATCACCAACCTTCATGACGCAGCTAGGGATTTCCAAACAGCCCGTGGCCTCCATATTGGTGGAGTCCCATTCCTCGTTGCTTTCTGATAGCCTTCACCGAAGGCAAGGAAGATGTCCATTATTGGAGATGTTCTCGCAGGCTGGGTGTGATGTTTTTCCAAATATATGGCTAAAAATTGGAGTATTGAACTATATACCTTCCCATTGCAAGTTGGCGAGCACCTATTTTTGATGGTTGAATTTCCATCTGTTTGTTCATAAAGCCATATTTAAACCCCCATGTTTGATGGTTAGTTGCCCACATCTTCATGATTGTATAAATCACTCAAGTCCCAAGAGTTTCCCTTAAAAATATTGAAATGTTGTAAAGAATCATCAGTTTAGCCACTAAAACCCGCCAAGAACTGAGCCTCAAGAGGATCTGTTTGGCTTCCAGCAAGGCTCCCGATGCGGAGTTTGATGCTCCCGTACTTTCCGGTGACATATTGGATGAAGTCGTGATCCGGAGGGGTTGAAGCCTGGCAGTGCCAGCAATTTTAGATGTTGAGATCTTGGAAAATGGGGACCTGTATGTATATATATATAGACAGATAGATAGATAGATAGATAGATAGATATATATATATATACATATATAAGTGTAGGTATAAATAGATATATATATATATATACATATATATATATATAGACATATAAATAGATATATAAAAAGATATACAAAAAGATATACAAAAAGATATACAAATAGATATATCTATATATTATATTATATATATATATATCTGTGTATATATATATATGGGAAATTTACTTTTTTTTGAAGGATATAATGGGGATAAAATGGGGATATAGTGCATCAACTCAATACGGGGATGTAATGAGAATATGTGGGGACCAATATATTGGGAAATCAGAATTGTGTGGGGAATATCCGCCGACCCCTGCCGACAGCAGGGGGAGTGCGTCAGAGAAGAGGGGACAAGATGGACAGGAGGCAAACAAAAATGTGAAAGTCAACGGCTTGCAACGTTTGGCACTCTGGGCTGCTGGCTGCCGGCCCGATCCGTCCTTTGGTGTTTGGGCCCTGCGAGAGGGTCCTTTGACCGGAGCTGTGCAGGACGAAAGCCAGCTGCAAGAGGACACGAGCAAGTTGGCAGTTGGCAGTGCAGAAGGGCAGGCAAAGTCAAGGTTTGGAGCTAGTTTCTAGTCGGTTCAGAAAGTGACGTTTGGCACTCTGGGCTGCCGGCCGCGGGCCCGATCTGTCCTTCGCTGCCATGGTGTTTTGGCGCTGCGAGAGGGTCGTTTGACCGGAGCTGTGCAGGACGAAAGCCAGCTGCAAGAGGACACGAGCAAGTTGGCAGTTGGCGGTGCAGAAGAGCAGGCAAAGTCGAGGTTTGGAGCTAGTTTCTAGTCACTTCAGAAGGTGACGTTTGGCAATCTGGGCTGCCGGCCGCGGGCCCGATCCGTCCTTCGCGCCATGGTGTTTGAGCCCTGCGAGAGGGTCCTTTGACCGGATCTGCGCAGGACGAAAGCCAGCTGCAAGAGGACACGAGCAAGTTGGCAGTTGGTGGTGCAGAAGAGCAGGCAAAGTCAAGGTTTGGAGCTAGTTTCTAGTCACATCTGAATCAGAAGGTGACGTCTGGCACTCTGGGCTGCCGGCCACGGGCCCGATCCGTCCTTCACTGCCATGGTGTTTTGGCGCTGCGAGAGGGTCGCTTTACCGGAGCTGTGCAGGACGAAAGCCAGCTGCAAGAGGACACGAGCAAGTTGGCAGATGGCGGTGCAGAAGAGCAGGCAAGTCAAGGTTTGGAGCTAGTTTCCAGTTACTTCAGAAGGTGACGTTTGGCACTCTGGGCTGCCGGCCGCGGGCCCAATCCGTCCTTCACTGCCATCGGGTTTTGGCGCTGCGAGAGGGTCCTTTGACCGGAGCTGTGCAGGACGAAAGCCAGCTGCCACAGCAAGTTGGCAGTTGGCGGTGCAGAAGAGCAGGCAAAGTCAAGGTTTGGAGCTAGTTTCTAGTCACTTCAGAAGGTGACGTTTGGCAGTCTGGGCTGCCGGCCGCGGGCCCGATCCGTCCTTCGCGCCATGGTGTTTGAGCCTTGCGAGAGGGTCCTTTGACCGGAGCTGTGCAGGACGAAAGCCAGCTGCAAGAGGACACGAGCAAGTTGGCAGTTGGCGGACGCGCAAGTTGGCAGTTGGCGGTGCAGAAGAGCAGGCAAAGTCA
>Ga0126342_10020128_pt1 | contig 11251 bp, 13 predicted proteins | sample Cyp1metagenome_FD_92528 | JGI IMG/M metagenome (GOLD analysis project Ga0126342, IMG submission 92528) | Coral microbial communities from Lord Howe Island, Old Settlement Bay, Australia - Cyphastrea 1 metagenome | ecosystem: Host-associated > Invertebrates > Cnidaria > Coral ...
ACCTTCTCCGGAACCTCGTTGAACCTGGCCTGCACCAGTGCACACCGCAGCTATTCTGGGCTGAAGACCCCATTAGCTTACGCTGTTGGGGAAAAAATACTTTATATTGTTTCATCATGTCTATAGTGCAAAGAACAAGACCGAGACTGTGCAAATTTTGTTTGGGCAAGCATAAAAATGGCCGTCTGCCCCGTTCCTGCAAAACTCGAGCGTGTACAGAGGTGTAGGCAAAGGGCTCGCAACGAGAAGCCTTGCACATCAGAAAGACTTTCCGTTTAAAAAATTGTCATGCAGTGATAGTGGCAAGTGGTTTTTCAACTTCCAGTTCGATCATGCCACTCTTGGGTACCATTTCCTACATCTGTAAGGCCATCCAGCACACCTACACAACCAACGCTGACGACAACAATAACAATACAACAGTTTCACTCACGCTTCGCTCTATCTATCGCCTCCTAGGTACCCTCCGAACAGATCTGTATCAGCAGCATCGTTAGTGCTACACGTTGCATAAATTCCTGTAGAAGCCCTCAAACGTTTTCGGAAGCTGGTCCCCACGCCAACACTAACACTATTGAGTATTCAGCCACAAAGACAGCAAAAACATGCAAAACCACTCAAGCCCAGTGCTGGGCTCACAAATTACAATCCATGGCGGAAAAGTTTATGCATATGTATGTGTAGTATTAATAATGTATATCATAATGTATATATATATGTCATACTTACTGTATATATATAATATAACTTAAGATAACATATAACAGCATTCAATATGAAACACTTTTGAACAAAAAGCAAGAAGCTTGGCTTCCTAGCATTCATTCCTGCTCTGCTCACCAAAGCTCTAAGGTTTAAAGTCATCCTGCTAGTAGATGCGGAGACTGAGGTCTCTGCCGGGTCTCCACCACCCATCAGAAGAAGTGTTACCTCTCCGATCTGGACCTGACTTGTGCATAGTGCATTGAAAACTGGCTGTTGGCCACCAAGAAACCGCCGTTGGCCAACAAGAAACCCGCATACATGGTCCCAAATATGTGTAAAATCCCCTACTAAACCATGATTTCTGAGGGTTATTTAATATTAGCGGGAAGGGATTAATCCCAGTCCCTGGTTCCAAGAGGCACCACCTCTCTTCCCATCTTCCGATTTGGACCTGGCGAGCTTCTGCCGCAGATGGCAGGAAAGTCACTGTTGGCCTTTCCTGGCAAGCTCGGTGCTGAGCAAGCTGGGCAAGCACACCTTTCCTTCATGAGAAAGCAGCTCTGCAGCTCTGCAGCTCTGCGCAAGCAAGATTTCTTCACATGCCGCACATGCCTGCAAAAGCGCTTCCGCAACCCCAGTTCCCAGTGACCACACGGGTGCTAGGCCTTCAAGCGGTGCATCTGACATGGACAGTGCCAGTCTCTCCTCTGTACAAAGATCATTTTGCAACTAGGAAAATCCATGATGTCAAGATATTTCATGATATTTCAAGTTGCTTCATGGACAGTTGCAACTGGGCACCAGGCATGCAAGAAATGACCGTCGTTGGCGAAGATCTGCCACTCGGCCAAGCAGGACCTCATTGAAGATTGCCCTAGATCAAACTACGAGAAGAGCCACGCTCCCCGCCTGTAGCGCTTCACGCAAAAGAACTGCCCGCCCGTCCTCTGTAAAGATCGGACCTGCAACTTTGCACACGCTTCTGTCAGGCTTTTGGTGACACATCAACCTCGTATGCAGTATGATCAAATCTTTGCCCAGGGAGTCAGGCTCAACACCAGCTGTGCTTTGCGCAATCGTGCACACCAGCGAAGAATATCTCGCCTGAGTAAGACACACAGAGCTCATCAAAGCTCCAAAGCTCTGCTCCGCACGTCAAATGACTTCGTTCTAAGCAGCCCGCGGTCCAGTTGCAGGTCCGGCACCGAGTGCCGGTCCAAGTTGTCCTGCCAAATGCCTGGGTGTTTGGGGATCCGTCAAGGCTGCGAAGTGCCATGCAGTGCCATGCAGTGCCATGCTATGACTTTTGCTGACAGCTCTGGGGAAGCCGCTGTAGTACTGCAGCCGATTCCAGCAAACGAGTGGTTAATGATGAAAGCTCAGGGTAGAGACCTGGCCAATATATTGGTCCAAAGCCCATCAAGAAGTGAGTGAACCTTGCTGCTAGCTCTGCTAATCTGACCTGTTTACTTTCTGCCCCCCCCCAGCACGATGAAACGATCTTTGTGTCTTGGAGGCGCACCATTCACCAACTCTGCCAAGTGAGTCTGGAGCAAGGGTGCTATCTGGACCTTGCTGCTCACATGCAGTCAATGCCAGACCTACTGATAGAAGCTCCCAGAATATGTCTTTGAAGAAATGGGCAAGTCCTTGATAGTCCCTGTGTATTGTTTGGAATTCAGCAGACACTGTGTGCAGTTCGGAAGCTGCCGATTGCAATGGTGCCAATCAAGTTTCCCGACCCTCGTCCAGGCAGAAACCAGCGGTGGCACCTGGGGAATTACTGGCTGGAAGGTAGTAGGTGGCAGCTGAAGATCCAAGCATATCATGGCCGAATCATGGCCTGTTTGCAAGTCTTGGCATAAATTGAGGACAACACTCGGCCAATGCTACCAGCACCGTGAAAATTGCTTCCGATCTGACGACCTCAAGGGAACAGACTGGAAGGAGCAGTCAAGGCCATCCAGCCACAGATTCCTTTGAAATTGGTCTTAGCTTCTGAATGTGCTTTCAATGTTGATATTATTGATATTCCTCAATTTGGATCAAAGTGATTTTAGCAGCTGCTTCCTTCAACCACAAGAATGCTGCAATGCTGTCTGTGCCTTCCGCTTCTTCAGCCACCTGTCAAGATGAGCAAGCATGTGCAGTATGTTTACATTCAACAGGCGGAAGACCAGCAACACTGACCAGAGGACAGAGTACGGTAAGCAAAAAAATCGCAATGTCAAGGCCATGAATAGACATTCCTTTATCATGCAACAAAAAACTTCAACATACTTCAACATACTTCAACATACTTCAACATACTTCAACATCACGATTTCAACTGGCCACACTGAATTGTGCAGCAGGCTCCCGGGAAATCAACACACAGAAGATAAACTTAAAATTGCCAGCACCACTTCGCTTTCAGCAGCGGTACTCTCGGACCACAGCCTATAATGTCGCACTCAAAGTATTCTCAAGACTTAATGCTATGCTGGCTTGCATCAGCTTAAATTTCACTCTAACGTCATTGGGTACCCAGCACAGGCTGTCCAGAAGAAAGCGTGCCAAAAAGATGAAAGTCCTGCATTGAATGCACAGGCTACGCCGGAGGCTACGCCGGCTACGCTTATAGAAGCTGCTTCCGACTAAGTGTGGCGTCCTTGTGCGCATCGATGCACTGGTTCCTTTCAGGAATAACCTCGCACAGGAATTCCGTAGAATTTTGCGTTGACAAAAGTCCCAGGCACATGTTCCAGAGACTGGTTCGGGGTCAAAGATCGGCATAGTCCAGGCATGTCTGCATACTTTTTCCGACTCTGAGTTTTGGACCAAGCGCCGCGAAGCTGACAAGGGCAACAAAGCCGCCAGCACCTGCATGTTTCAAAGAAGTTTTGTTTCCCAACATGTCCACATTGTTTTAAATTTTAAAGTCTCTTAGGTTCTCGGGGGGGGTTCTTGAGGTTCTAAGAGCTTCCAGGTAGATGCTCCAAGTCAGTGCTCTTGGATAGTTTGATCAAGGAAAAGGTTTGCAATATGCAATCCACAAAGTTCTGAAGGCGTATGAAGTCTTGCTGGCCGCAGCAACCATCCTGAAGGCTGCCAAGTTGGCCTCTGCTGGAACTCTATCCACATCCTCCAGCACCAGCCACCTGGCGCAGCATATTCAGCACCATTCACCACAAAAGCCTCCGACAGTTCTGATTTTTGTTAAAGCAAAAAGATATTCCTGCCTCCCTAGCTGCAAAGCTTGCGTCACAACGCCAGGTCGCCAAACAAACTCTCCCACCTGAATCTGATGCTTCGCTAGATGATGCCAAAAGTCCATTCCATTGGAATCCTGTTGTCCAGGTATAACCAAAAGCCAGTTTCCAAATCAATCTTAACTGCACAAAGTTGCATAGCGTCTGAGCTATGCGCTGTTTCCCCACACACGTATGCACCAAGCAGCATCTTGATGTCAGTCCTCATCATCATACCCACACTCAGAAATCTTGAATACTAGACTAATCTGACCAGGCTGATCATCGACTGCATGGAGTACATATATGTATACCACCTATGTACGCGAGTGTATTACGTTACATGTGTATGTATATGTATATGTATATATATATATATCCACGCATATACACGCACATACTAGCATATACTGACAGATTGACAGATGGACAAATGGATGGAAGGGATGAATGAATGAATGAATGAATGAATGTATGTATGTATGTATGTATGTATGTATGTATGTATGTATGTATGTATGATAATGTATGATAATGTATGATAATGTATGATAATGTATGATAATGTATGATAATGTATGAATGAATGAATGAATGAATGAATGGATGGATGGATGGATGGATCGGTCGATTCATTTACACAAGAAACTGAGACATTGCATGGGCATTAAAAGACTGGCGATCATAGAACCAATTCGTGTCCAAGGCTGCAGTTGTTCTCGGCACGCACGTGGAATGGGGAAAAACTGCCAACAGTGGAGCAGACACTACGACATACTACCACCAATTTTCCAAGTCCCGCACTGCTCATCACAAAACAAAAATACCTTAGCTGTTTCAGAACGCGTCGGCAAATCTGTGGACGCGCACTCTTTGCACACAGGAGGAGCGGTTTCAGTTGTATCGATTGGATGTTTCTAGCATTCTTTCTCACTAGTCAGTGGAAAAAGGTTGGCAATCCTGTAGGAAAGTGTCAACGGGCAGCCAAGGGCTGCGCGGGCTCGTGCTGTCCCATCAACTCAGCCTTCAGAAGAGGATGCTTTGGTCCAGTGGAAGAAGTGCAGTCTGTCAGTCTGTTTAGTTTGGGTGGAGAATTATTTGTGTTTTTTTTTTCCGGGTCAGTTTGGGGATTTGTTTTCGGATTCCTGTTCCCTTATATTTGCAGCATTCCTTGGTTTTCACGTGGTATTTGCACGATTTTGCAGCTCTTATGTTTGTTGTGTAGGGGGTAAAAGGGATTAGGCGTTTAGGTGTGGGGGATGGGGGGTGAGGAGTGGGGAAGTTAGGGGTTTGAAGGTGTTAAAGGTGTTGAAAGTGTTGAAGGTGTGGAAGGTGTTGAGGTGTTAAAGGTGTTCAAGGTGTTCAAGGTGTTGAACGTGTTGTTGTTGGTCTTGTTGGTCTTGTTCTTCTTGTTCTTATTGTCCTTCTTGCTCTTCTTGTTCTTCTTGTTCTTCTTGTTCTTCTTGTTATTCTTGTTCTTCTTGTTCTTTTCTTCTTGTTCTTCTTGTTCTTCTTGTTCTTCTTGTTCTTCTTGTCATTGTCATTGTCATTTAGGGGCTTAGGTGTGGGGGGTGGGGGGGTAAGGGGTTTGAAGGTTATAGATGATGCTGATGCTGATGCTGATGCTGTTCTTGTTCTTGTTGCTGTTGCTGTTGTTGTTGTTGTTGCTGTTGCTGTTGCTGTGGTTGTGGTTTATGTTGTTGTGGTGAAGAGAAGAGAAGACAAGAGAAGAGAAGAGAAGAGAAGGGAAGGGAAGAAAGAAAAGAGAAGAGAAGAGCAAGAGCAGCAAGAAACTCAGGCAATCTCATCCAGAGACTACAGTACACAGAGGAAGAGAGACGAGCACATCGGATGATAGCACCCAAGCAAAAAGGAGAGAAGCATCCAAGCGCAGGCGAAGAACAGGAATGAAACAAAGAGGCCAACAAGATTAAACATGTACAAGGGTTAAAGAACAAGGACCATGTGTGCTAGGGTCAAAACATGGTATATAATGTATAATCATCCATCTCATAGTGGCAATCCTTATCATGTGTATACAAATCCCTATGAATGGATTCATGGCAAATTGCTTTTATGGGAAACTAACCCATGTTTTTTGCCATGGCACATCAAACACAAAAAATAGAGAAATAAGACAAACACCAAAGCAAAACAGAAAGACCCAGAAAAGAAGAAAAGCAGAGAAACGAAAGCAGACAAGCCGAGAACCAAAGAAGCAGCAAAAAGCAGAAAAGTAAGAAAAAAGAAAAGCGGAAAAAGAAAACACAGAGAAGCAGAGAAGCAAAGAAGCGGAAAAGCAGAGAAGCAAAGAAGCAGAGAAGCAAAGAAGCAGAGAAGCAAAGCAGCAGAAGAAGCAGAAGAAGCAGAAGAAGCAGAAGAAGCAGAAGAAGCAGAAGAAGCAAAAATGAAGAAAAGCAGAGAAGCAAAAAAGCAGAGAAGCAAAAAAGCAGAAAAGCAAAAAAGCAAAAAAGCAGAAAAGCAGAAAAGCAAACAAGCAGAGAAGCAAACAAGCAGAGAAACAAAGAAAATAAAATGAAGCAGAAAAATAAAGCGGAAAAAAAAAATAAAAATAAAAGGCACCCAAAAGCAGAAAGCAATGGAAGGTGTAACAAAAAGGACGAACTAAATTCCCCAAACTCGCCCGAAAAAAAAAAAACTAAATAAATCCCTTCCCGTTTAGTTTACTGTGCAATGGGATCTTGGGTCGCTGGCAGCTCTTCTGATGAAAGTGGTCTTCCCAGCAGATGGTCCACTGAGAAGTACAGGACTCCCTACACCTCGACAGGAGCTCTTTGACAAGATGAACCTCTCTAGAGCAATGGCACCCGGACTCGTACATTCAATTATCCAGGCATTTTGATGATGTTCCCTTTCAACAAAATCCAGAATGGCGATGTCTTGTACAGGAGAATAAGAGAAATATTGCCCTGTCAATTGTTCAAAAGAACAAATGGCAGCTACCCAACTCCGTCATCAAGCTGCCTATTGCCAGCAGCAGCTGACGCATTACCTACAAAGAGAATCGAATCGGGCATGTATTTTAACTTTTTCAAACACTGAACAGTATCCATGTCAACCAATCAGCTCGCCTGTGCTGCTGGCTGTGTCGAGACGAACGGGAGTCTTTCGCTCACACTAGGATCAATGACCTTCAAAGATCGGAAGGCACATAAGGCGACATAAGGATACATAAGGCGAATGAGGCACATAAGGAGCATAAGGCACCCGGGAGGGCCAAGATGAACGGCAAATGTTTCCGCCTCAAAGCAGACTCCGTGCCGGCATCGGACCTGAACATGGACGACATCAATGTGATGCAAATGCTGTTTTCTACTAATTACCCCTAAAATCACTGACGGATAGATAGGATGGGATGGGATAGGATAGGATAGGATAGGATAGGGCGTAGGGTAGGGTAGGGTTGGATAAGATCGGGCTAGGATAGAGTAGATGGATAGACATAATAATTTGACTGTATAGTATTATAATCTATCATAATCTATTGTATAAATATATGTATAGAGATATGACTTGACATGATTTGTATGTCCCTCTTTTGCATGCATTTTCACGTGCCTCTTTGGTGTCCCAGTTCACTGCCGACAAGTCAGCCTGCAGCTCGACTCACACACCATGAAGCCGCTAGAAATGCGGTGCCTTTCAGGTTGCTTTGGGCACCTCTGTGGCAGCTAGATCCATCCTGTAACGGCCAGGCCAACACACAAGCTGCATGCCAGGCCAACACTCAAGTTGTTTGTTGAGTTTGTGGATCGGTAGATGCATAGACCCACTATGATAGACTATAACTCTATCTATAACTGCTAGAATCACAGCGAGCAACCATCCATTCAAGAGCAACCACAATGCAAAGCTACCCATATTGTGGGTGCCAGCTCGATTCGGCTGTCTTTCGTGCGCAAGTAGAATATAACATCTTCCTGCTCGCTGCGCCTGAATGTTTGGCCCGCTTCTAATCTACCTGACAAACATTCAAAGAATATCAAAGACTCAAGGATTCAAACCATTCGTGAATCAAGTTGGAGTATCGCAAAGCAAACACAATTTCCATCACCGAGAAGGCTGGAGTCAAAGTTCTCTGCCTTGTTGAGTTTGTTGAGCCTGACGGAGCCTGAGCTGACTTTCGGTCGACCAAGCTGAGCAAGCTCTTGACATTAATATACATTAATGAATGGACATAAGCACTTGCACACGGAGATCGTAGTCGCCGACATGGCGCCCCGCAGCGAGCTCATGTGTTTGCATCCAAAATCATCGAAAAGTGAAGGTGTTGGAGTGTAGAAATTCTCGCAACCCAGAAAGAAAAAAATCAAATGACGCTGTCATTGGCTGTGTTTCTGTAAAACAAAGATCAAAGCATTGCAAAGGATGAACCGGCCAAGGAGGCGATCCTGAGGCTCAAATACGCCAGTATCCGGGCAACATTTGCCACTCCAGCCATGCAAAACTCCAGTGTCGTTATAGGTTTTATCCATGACGAAAAGGGCACTCTCAAACGAAGGGCAGCACATGCTCAACCTGTTGCTAGATTCTTCTCGATCGTACGTAGGACGCACATGGAAGACATGGAAATCTGAAGTTGGAGTGCCTTAAGAGAGGGTTCCATGGTCAAATCATGTGACTTTGCCTAATTTCCCAAGCCGCCCTCTCCATCAATTTGAGCGAGTCTCCGCTACGCCAAAGTTTGTCAGGGTCCTTTCGTACCCTGTAGCAAAGGAGTGGTTTCATTGTTCATCAACTCGTTGTACTTTTTGTACGAGTAGAGTGAAACCAAGACAGCTGTTAAGAATGCTACTAGGAAGATTGCAAAGTTTTGCCACTTGGCATCCGCCAGTTTGAAGTCACTTCCATGGGTGAACAATTCATCTACATCTTGCAGCGACGTTCCTAGGGAAGCAAAAATGAAAGATACCCAGAGAGTGTGTGGCAAGGCAGAGACCAGAAGTTTCCACATCGGAATCCGCAAAGTCGCTGGTCCGTAGTTTCGCATCCAAATTGGCATCAATAAGAACCGAAATAAGATCAGAATTTGGAGCGAATCATCTGCTGTTTCCAAGCAGTGAAATGCACGCTGGGCCAGGGGGAAGTTGCCACTGTCGAGCCAACCCCGCACTGGTTCTTGCAACCTTAGGGGACAAAGCTGTGCAGAGCCAACCAAGAAACACCAAGAAACATGCGTTGCATTGACCCTCTAAAAACACAATGGGTTAATTGACTAAAAATGATTAAAATATACATTATTTCTCCAAGCGACACTGTCATCCCAAGGAACGTACTGACAACAACTGCGATGTATAGAGCAATAAAATTGATGGTTGTACCTGCAGTCAGGCCTCGGATATTGAACTAAACAAAAAATGAATCCAGTTTGTTCACTTTCACTTTTTCACCAGCAGAACCATGGAATCCCAAATTGGAATTCGGGCAGGTGAGAAGGGGCAACATGTTTCAAAATGTTGATAAAAAAAAACAACATCAATACCTTCCGAACCAGTGTGGAAAACATCAACTGTTTCGTTGTTTTTTGCAGTCGCACATGCCAGTTGGACAGGTTTTGGTTGGGGCAACTGGTAGCATAACAGCAGACTAGCAAACATTTTTTCGAATTTCATTAATTTCAATGGACACAAACGGTGAAAAAACTTGAAAATTTGAAACAAACTAACACTGATCGTGCCTCAGACTTGGTTTCAAGAATTGTGTCATGCATTTTTGTGGGATAAAAATTGTTTAGCTATCGCAATTTGGCAATGTCAGAGTTTTTCTTACTTGTGCAATGTTTCTCTAATGCACACTAAGCCAGCGGCCAAACAGGAAACCAGTAAGGACGCAAACAGCTGACCAGATTGGCATCCCGAGAACAGAGTTTGCACAAAGGAATAGTGTCCAGCCAAACGCCCACTTCGAACCAGGATGGTCTGGCAAAAAGGCCAAAACTGTCTCGAAAAAGTGCTCTGGCCCAATCCAGTAAATCGTTCCTGCCACTGCAACCATCACGATCCCACCCACCAAGACTAGAACACCACCACAAGCCAATTTGCTGTTTCGTTGGTCTTCATCAGATGCTGCCATCAACTGTGCCAATGCCCGATATGCTGTCACTCTAGCTGCTACATTGTCGGACGTTTTAAGCCAAATCGGCTCCAAACGCAATGAATTTGAGAGGTGTGTCGGAGCTGACACACTGAGTTAAAATCAACGATGTCCCCTGATATCCACCACCTTTTGCCACATTTTCTACGTTTTTTGTTTGTTTTTAATGTGGCCGAATGGCGGCAACTGCAAAAAATGTTATGATATTGTTTGATCAACAGTTGTAAAAAGCCTTCTTGAACCAGTCCTTAGCTCCAACGTCCCGGAGTCTTGCAACCATGTGACCAATTATTTTTTTGTTTCATGCAAGGTTTGTTGATCCGGTACGTCGCGCGCCCGTCGACAGTTTCCGTAAGGCTGGCAACAAATTTTGTTTTGGCGATGGCATCGTGGCTGAACTTAACTCCAACAAAACTCCAAACAATTAAGTTCAAACAATTCTCAGGTACCAAAACCATGTGCTTATCCACGCCATTCCAAAGCGCACACAACACACAGCACAGTTGTTTTAAAATCTAGTAACCCCGCAATGTCGTAAACGTAAAAACGCAAAAACATAAACGTTTAAAAATTTAACATGGAGACCGTCGACATGAATGTGACAAGTGAAAAAGTCAACATTTTCACTGCCAAAGGATTCAGTTGTTTTTTTCCGAAGCATTGGGGTAACTGACATCAAAATGCTGGAGATTTGATTCCCAGCACAAGGCATAAGCCGTAAAACAGGGCGGGAGTGAAAACGGGGTGGGTAAATTGAAAAGATTCCTCCAAAATTGCATAAGGAACCCACCCATCCCACCACTTGAGATGTAAAATCACGAGATAAATGAAATGAAGTGATGTCCAGAATTCATCCAGAAATAAAAATGCACATGAAAGCACAAACTGAATGTAAACATAAATTGGACAGAAAAAACACAAATAAAAAGGAACCTGTGAAAAATTGTTTGGCCTTGCTAGGATATCATTTTTTTCGAAGAGCGCTAGCTTATCCACGCCATTCCAAAGCGCACACAACACACAGCACAGTTGTTTTAAAATCTAGTAACCCCGCAATGTCGTAAACGTAAAAACGCAAAATGCAAAAGCTGAACGTGAAATCGCACAGCTACACTCACTGTTTTGATCCGCAGGGCCTCAAAGGTAAATGCATTGAGGTTCATCCATGTGTCATGTGACATGGACTGCAAATGCTTGTTACA
>Ga0126342_10020129_pt1 | contig 11251 bp, 8 predicted proteins | sample Cyp1metagenome_FD_92528 | JGI IMG/M metagenome (GOLD analysis project Ga0126342, IMG submission 92528) | Coral microbial communities from Lord Howe Island, Old Settlement Bay, Australia - Cyphastrea 1 metagenome | ecosystem: Host-associated > Invertebrates > Cnidaria > Coral ...
ATAAATGGCGATTTTCAATAGCTATGTTAAATTACCAGAGGGTAAGTATTTGGGGAACCATTCCCTATGTTTAGCACCAGTACCCTCTGGTAAACGTTTACATAACTATGGAAAATCACCATTTTTCATGGGAAAATCCACTATAAATGGCGATTTTCCATAGTTATGTTAGTTTACCAGAGGGTAAGTATTTGGGGAACCATTCCCTATGTTTAGCACCAGTGTTTCTATTTGGGGAATCTGGGGGAAGGAAGGCCAAAGTTCCAATGAATTGCTGGCCCTGGAATTCACAGGGAGAAAGTCTTAAATTGTCGAAAGTGTTGTACGCATTTCGCTGGATATGCTGTCAGTACTGAAAATGACTCACCTATATTATAGGCCTATATTTGCCCCGCACAAAGCATTGTCAAACCATGTGACTGCGAGACTCTAAGATTTCAAAAAGTTTTTCGCATGAAACAGTCAAACGGGTTCTGGATACCATATGTTCATCCACTAATGTGGATCCCCACGAAAAGACTTCTGAGCACCTCAGTTTGAGGGAACGACCTTTAGATTTTTTTGACCATACTGGGGAGGTGTGTTGGTCATATCCCCACGTACAAGCTCTGTGTGGTTCACCGAAACTTGGATGAGTAGTTTAGCACTTTAATCTTATGCCATCTTATGCCATGGCTGGGAATATGTTTTGCTATTTGACTATATGGAGGTTTCCTAAAATGGGGGTACCCCTAAATCATCCATTTTAGATTGTTTTTTTTGATGGATTTTCCACTATAAACCATCCATTTTGGCGAAACCCCATTTATGGAAACCTCCATACAGTTACGTTTTGCATGTTTTTGCAGAGTATCAAGATGAGCCCTGGATATCCCACATCTGATGAGCCGTGAATGCCATCTTCCTGTTCCACCGCACGCCAGCGGCTTCATCGTTGTCGACTTCCTTCTCCCCAGTACAGCCCTGCCCTTGATGGATCAGATTTTTCTTTGGGTTTGGGGCGAAATTTCCTACCCCGAAATGCGAGGTTTCCATAAATGGGGGATCCCCAATAGCTGGTTAGTTTACAATGGAAAATCCCAATGAAATTGGATGATTTGGGGGTACCCCCCATTTTAGGACACTTCCAAATGATGCTTAACAGCTAATTTCAACGGACCGCAGTGAATCTGAGCTTCCTAGTGCTTTTGACTTTCACCCCAACGTTGTTGGGCATTGAAAGCCAACCATCACCAACAGACTAAGGTGAGAGAATTATAGTCCAGCAACATACGGTGGGTCGTTGCGAGATCCTGCACCACCAAAAGGATGGTTGAAAAGCTATAATTTTTGGGATGTTTACCTCCGTTTTTGATTGGTGCAGGATTTCGCAACCATCCACAGTATGACTTAATGAATTACTTTGAACAAATGTTGAATTACCTTTGGCACTCCATTTTTCAAGGTGTATCTTAGTTTCACGTGGACAGTCACCACTTTTGAGGATGAACGCCCACCAGGCAACAACTTCGTTTCAGGTTGGTGAAGTATTACAATTCAGACAGATTAATCCATTTCTTGCATTTATGTTTCGGTAATAATACCACACATCCAATGACCAGTTGTTGCGTCAATGAAAATTCAACTGTTCAACCATTTTCAACCATGTTTGGATGATCCCCACTTGATGTTCATTTGTTTATTCATATGTGCTGTGTAGTCACCGTTTGTTTAATGATTAATGAAGAAAACGTGAATGATTGACCCAGCTTAACTTTCATATGGGTGAGTCTGAAAATGACAATGCTAATAAATACAAGTGATGAACATTTGGTTCTAAAACCGTCATTTGTTGTTTTTGTTTGTCCCTGACCCATTTTTTTCAAACCAACCTATGTCTATAGATGTTACCAGAACTAGCTATTTGTGGTTGGCAACTGGATAATATAATATTATATGCGTATATCAGTATATCTCTTGGTATATCCCAGTCTCAGTTTTCCTATAGTTCCCTATTGTTCACGGTTAGATCCTCTAAGTTTCTTCGTTCCTTTAGCCGAAAACAACCGAAATGTGAGCAGCTAGGTGATGTGCGGCCGTTGTGTCTCCGCGGCGCCAAAGCCGGCCTGGTAGCCTGGGGGAAGTCTGGTGGTGGAGCGTTGCGAAAACACGCCACTTGGCGGTTGAAGAATCAGTTGTTGTTTTTGCAAGTTATTAAATATGTTTAGTCAACTTAGTAACGATGTTTTTGTTTTAAGTATTCTTAATTAACAAAGTAAAAAATAATCGTTGGCTAGTTGGTGGTTAGCCATATTTATGTATTAATTGATAACTATCAACAATATTCTTACAAATAGTATTTATTAATAGTTAGTATAGTCCATTTGGCAAGTGGTGAACAATTTCATATTTGTCGAATTATGTTGAATCTGTCGCAAATCGGGTATGGTTTATATCGGTCGATTTGTTTGGTTCACAATACCGTTTACCTCAATTATTTTACATACAAATTGTCCGGGTGCTAGACTTCAATATGGCTTCAATATTTGAAATAAGCTATTAACCACTCAAAGATTTCCTCCCTATGGATCCAAGTACCTTCTTAGGAAGTGTTTGGGGTATAATTTACTATAATTTGGAGGCTTAAGTACTTTCTCAGACAGTGTTTGGATCCATAGGGCCTATATACTTGATATATTTTTATATGACATACACTTTGAAGAATTGACCATCTTGACCGGGTGCTATACGACTCTCAGCTGGATGGAAAACATCCCATGGATGTCGGAGAGAAACATCTCGTTACATGGGGTCAGACTTTATAACATCTTTTAACGCAACTTCCAAAAAGCATCAAAGAGCTATAACAAAACCAGAATCCTGTTTCTTACGATTTGACTTTATTTTTTTCTATTAGGGAATACTCATACCCTCCGGTCATGAAACGTCGCAATTGGACATCCGCTCGAAATTGTGGTTTCAATAGGAAAATCACATAAATACCGGAGGGTCATACATCAATTCAATAGGCTGTTACCTTTTCCATTTTTTTTGGGTGTTGCTACGTTTGGTGTTTGCACTTATGACACACAATGAGAAAAAAAAACATGTCCTCCACGGTGTGTTTTGAACATAGGACCACTAAACATGTTTGATATGTCTATTTAATGCGCAATATGTATATACACATATATGTATATATTCATGTATAGAATTGCAGAGAATCTAAGCTCTGAGATTCAGCAGGAATTGCACTTACCAAGAAAGCTTCCAGCCATGGGGGTTTGTCACGGCTCCACAAAATTGGTGGCCCAAACAACCCAGGTACCCAAATAGATCACGGGATGGATCTTTAGATAGTCCCTCAAAGTTGCACACTGCACACTGACCCCAAGAGCTATTTGTTCAGATGTTTTAAGTATATATTGGTATTGTTTATTTAGAAAGAATGACCATTCCAGGTCCAAGGGACAATTAACATCACATACCATCTTTGTCATCAGAGGCTGCATGTTTCGCCCAGGGATAAGCTTTGAATGGCGATGTTCTTTTTCTCTCACGATGCTGCTCTCAAGTACGCAGGCCGAGGGATTGAGCAGACTGAACATGTCAGAGTTTTCTGAATGTTTGAGATGTTTCGCTGTAGTATATAATTAAGCTAATGTGTAACCTCCGGTGATAAAAGCAATGGAACAGATGTTCATGGATGATAGATGTTTACCTAGATGTTTATCATGATCATCTATGTTCATAATCATAGAAATGTTTAGCTAACATGGCCCATAGATGATGTTCCCAGCTCTAAACCTCCATTTCTATGGGGCATCAGCTAGCCATGGACATTAACACCCGAGGATCATCCACGGCGCTAGGTGTTGAGGTGTTGTTTAGTTGGTGGAAGATCGTAGTTTTGGCCAGAATTGATTCAAAAAAGTGGATGAAATTTGGGATAAAACAATCTACAAATATCTACAACTATTAGTGATTCTGATATTCCATTGATATTCCATTATATTCCAGATTTCTTCCACTTAAACCATGTTTTTGTTCGCAAACAAATTAGACACACACAAACTGTGTCTCTCTGGATGTCTCACGGCATACCAAAATCGTCGGTAGCTATGGATGTTCATCCCCCAACATGTATATATGTATATTATACAGTATATGTATATATAATGTAATATGTACATATTACAATACATATATTATATATATATATATATTATGTGATAGGTAATTCTATCATATTTATATATATAGGTCATTTTTAATATTGGAAGATGGGTTGGAGTTCACTCTCTTCAGTGACTTCCACTGGCGATTTGTTTTCATTCGCCGCCAGAAAATCCTCGTGATCAGCATCTTCGAGCCAAAAACCTGGCAGCTTCTTGGTTCCTTGGCAGATCATATGGATCGATAGCTCCCCGGCTGTTCTTGGTGTGTCTTAAAATGTGGTGTACCTCCAAGTATGTGTATTTTATATAGGGACAATGATGATTAAGCATTGGATTTATTGCATAGGGAAAACTTGAGGTTATGAGTCATTATGAGTTATGATCCTCCAAAGCAAGTTTCTTTGGGTACACAGGAGGATCACAGCCTTAATACGTTTTTTTTTCATGTCCAGTTTGTGAGATACCCTCTGGAAATTTATCGTAGCTATTGAAAATGGCCATTAATAGTAGATTTTCCCATTAAAAGTGGTGATTTTCCATAGCTATGTTAGTTTACCAGAGGGTACATCGGTTCTATCTCATGTTGGGTTAGAGCATGTTGGCGCCTAGCCGCTACGAACGATACGATGTCCTGTCCAGAGCTACTTGGATGCGGCTATGACAATTGGTTTCACCGACATCTTTTTGGACCCGTTCAAGAAAATGCACTGCATCCCCACTGTTTGGACATTAACAATGCCAAATGGAATTACTGTAGGAAAATCATGTTGCCTAAGCTGGCTGGTGGTTTCGAGAAGTTGATTCACTGAATAGATAGATTTCAACTACATATGGAGGTTTCCTATTGGAGCTGCCCCAAATCATCCAAGTCATGAATGACCAGTCATTGGACCATGGCTTAGTATTGAAACCCATGGTGACTTGGGGATCCCCCCATGGATAAGTGACTTAATCTCCAAGACACTTTTTGGAACCTGCTGAGGTTCCATGATTCCATTGTCACATAGTGATTGAGTCTTATTATCACCTGATAGTCTACAAGGTGGTGCCACCCACTTGTGTTTGCTGGTTTATAACCCTCATTAAAAACATGTTCGATATATTCACCGTCTGACAACCCAATCGTTATATCCCCACTTCGCTTGCAAAGCAAGTTAGTTAATGTTAGTTAATGTTAAACCAGCATGTTGATCCTTCAGTCCCTATTGTTAATGGTTTTACATCCCAGTCTCCCATCACATATAATAGGGAATGATACTTGGAATAATTGTGGCATCCATATATATATATACTGACTGTATATATTATCTATATTCATTAATGGCCTATTGTTAATGGTTTTCCATCACATATCCAGATCATGATGCTCTGTGGAAAACCATTGACGTATTCTGAGGTACGGCGGAGTTTCTCCTGGATGGTGTCCTGTCGCAGGCCGGAGAGTAGATCTATGTATATCTGGGTAGATGGTAGGTGACTTTATGTTGGTATAAATATACCCTCTGGTAATTTAACATAGCTATTGAACATGGCCATAGAAAGAGTTGATTTACCCATTAAAAATTGTGATTTTCCATAGCTATGTTAGTTTACCAGAGGGTAAACTTTGATCATCATCAGCGCACCAATATCTGTTTGTAATGTGTGTAAGGTATGTCTCAGATGAACCTAGGTAAACCATGTCAATTTTTTACCCAACGAATAGAAACGCAACCCTGCGCGAAAATGGGGGTATCGGAAAGCTTGCGATCCCAAGCTGTGGCTACTCTCCATCCTAAGCCATATTTCAGAGCATCCAATTTGGTAGCCATCAAAAAAACAATGAGCCGCTGGTAACGCGGCTAGCTGGAAAATCCTCGCACTACATGGAGGTCTAGTTTGCTGGGAAAATCGTTGATTTCGCTGGGAAAGTCATCGATCAATGGTGATTAATGGGATTTAACCAACAATATCCAACAATATCCAACAATAATGGGACAATTGACCATGAATTGACCAACAACAATGTGATACGGAACGGATAAATTCATAAGGGTAACATGCTTTTTGGGGTGGATGGTTTTATGGTCCAGCTGTTATACCTTCCTGCTGATAGGAACGGCTAGATTTTTTCCGCATAGCTGGGCCAATGTTAATGATCTATTTGTAACCCATTTATCAATTTGATACCGTCATATCACAAGGTAATTTTCAGATATACACATCTGGTTGGTGGTTTGGAGTATTTGTTCCCATATATTGGGAAGAATCATCCCAACTGATTCATATTTTTCAGAGGGGTTGAAACCACCAACCAGATATGTTTACATGTCCGTGATATATGCCCATCATCCTATGATATTTCATAGTGTCCACTAATATGGGTAGATATTGACGACCTCACTACGAAGTTACTGCAAATTACTATGGTTAGTAATTACAGCCGGGTAAGTATCCCCTTATTCCAGGTTGGTGAATGATATTTCATCCACCTTAATATCCCCATTGTTCATCACATTTTTTCAATGGCTGTCTGAAAATTGCGTTTCTGAAATGTTGAGAAATGAATCACTGATGCTTCCAAACCTTGACATAGGATATCCCCTTAAAATCTATGAAAAATCCAGAGTTAAGCGAGTTAAGCCTCATTTTCTCCATATTTTCCCAAGGTTTCCTTGGAGTTGACCACATTTTTTGGAGGATCAATGGAGGATCTTCCACTGCTTCCCCTGAGTTGACTTCAACTTGTGGCCAGGTGTCCGAGCTCAGTGGTCGGCAGGATCTCGACGACATCCCGGTGGGGTCGATTGTGGTGGCTTCAAATGGGCAGTGGGATGGAACAACTCCTGTAACTCGTTGGTTAGAAATGGCATGAAACAGGGGTTGGTAAATGTCCCTTTTGGGGGATTTTGAACATCACCTTCAAATATCTGTTGGAAATTATATCCCCAATACTTGGGTGATGTTCAATTGGGACATTTACCAACCCCTGTGAAATAAGCCAGTTATAGCTGAGTTGATCGCCCCTCTAGGGCTAGTTATAGTTATTCACGTTGCATATGGATTATGGTTATGGTTCATTCATGGATATACCCTCTGGTAAACTAACATAACTATGGAAAATCACCATTTTCAACTATAACTGGGCCATTTTCCATAGCTATGTTAGTTTACCAGAGGGTACTATCTTAAACGGGCCGATACAGAAATGGCTGAAAGTACAGAGTCCTCTGAGTTGATCGGTCCCTTTTGCGGGCCACACATAGATATTGTCTACCAGAGTCCAACTAGTACGAGTTAAAACTAGTTAGCCCAGTTGTATCCAGTTGATATATATATATATATGATTATTTGTTATATACATTATATATAAATATATATATACAGTGTAAACCATAGCCCCACCACTGTACCATGCCGTAAATATTCGCAGGTCTTGACCCGCAACCACGCTGGAGTCTGTGGTTCCCTGAGCCTTACGGCGCGGCACCGCCCGGATCAAGGGCTTCAACCCTTGGGTCATCAGGAACAATACGGTTTTAACATGATTTAAACATCCAACATGAAATATCTGATTGGTGGTTTGGAACATGTTTTTTTCCATAATAATTATATGGGATTATCATGGATTATCCTTCCCATTGACTTCCATATTTTTCAAGATGGTTGAAACCACCAACCAGATATGGATTTCATATTAAAATCATTAAATCTGAGATTTAGCCATTTAGCCATCCAACAAAATAGGGATTTAATATGATTTAATCATGCGTGGGAATTTCACTTTTTACACATAGGGATTTAAACATAAACTAGGGATTTAACTGATTCGCCAGGAATGGATTTGAGGTTGAAACTGAGTAGTATACCCCATACTCTGTCGTGATCAAACATGGCAATGAGACAAGACCGACATATGTGTTGGGGCGAATAGATATTCAGCTGGTATTTCAAAACAGTTTCTTCAACTCTACCTCTGATATTAACATGTTCTTTCGGTACCTGGTATGTTTAAACCTGGTAATACCTCTTTGTATGAATAACCTGTACTCTACCTCATCTACATTCTACCTTTCCAGGAACTGATTGAACAATTGCCTCAGCTTTCGCAGCTTTCGAGGGACAATCCAGATTATTTCATACCCTCTGGATATCTCTGGATCCAGCCGTATTCCTTCTTAGGAAGTGGGACTGGGGCATGATGACTGGGGGGTTGAGTACCTTCTCAGGAGGTGTTTGGATCCATAGGGATAGAACGTAATCTATAGATGGGGGAATGTACATGTTTTGATTAGACTGCGAGAGGGTACTCGCACCAAGATCAGAATTTGGGACACGATCGAGCAAAACATGGGAACACATCATTACACGCTGGGATATGATGATGTAGAAAATACATGTCCGCGGACGATCCTTCTACTCCTCATCTAAACTGATCATTGATTGGCTAGCTCTTACTTCGGGATGAACATACTGGTTGGGATTGCATCATGCACATGTCAAACAAGGCGCCTTAAATGATGCTGTTTCTTCTTCACGTCCAGACTTTAGGTCAGCATTCCTGCTGCCCATCTACAGATTTGCCGAAGAGTCTCCACTCGCCTTTTTTCATGGGTCCGAATCCAACTGAAAGAATTCAAAAAAGACATTGAAACTGTGGGATTTCCCAAGTAAACATCTCCAAAACATCTCCAAATCTCAACCTCCCGAGCTCCAAAAACTCCCAACAGATCGGCAAAATCCATCGGCCTTGCCAGGTCCGGGCGGTCCCTTGGAGCCTGGCTCAGGACTTTCCACTTCAAGCAGGTGAGGTCAGTGGTGCAGACACCAGCTATCCTCATCCAAGACAGGGGTTGGTAACTGTCCCATTTTGGGAATATTGGACATCACCTTATAGTAGCCATTATAGACCATATACCTAATGGTTGGGTGATGTTCAATGGGGACATTCAATGACCCATGCAAGATGAAAGTGGATGGAACTTAAGTCATGAGTGAATATATAGGGCTTTTTCTATGGTTTTCTATATTTTCAACTGGTGGTACAAACCGTGCAAACCTTGCTACCCCCTATACATGTTACATTCACTCTTGATTAAGATATCCTCATCTGAATGTCATCGTGAATGAATATGTATCTGAAGGTAACATGAAAGACACCAGCTATCATCTTGAATCTCTTGGTGGTTTCAACCAGTTTTTCATGTCAGTCCGGCTTAGTGATACCTATCGCTCTGCGCGAAGAAAAACAACCTGTGCTCATCGGATCTCATTGGCGAATTCCATCTGAGCAGCCGCCCCTTTTCAATGAGAACATTTACCCTCTGGTTATGACTAACATAGCCATGGAAAATCACCATTTTTAATAGGTAAACCATCTATAAATGGGCCATCTATACCATGGCTATGTTAAATAACCAGAGGGTACAATTTTACAAGTGATTTTATCCCACAAGCAGGAAACGATATCCGTGTGAGAATCGATGATAGAGTTAACCAACATTCCGTAACATTCCGATTCCTTTGCCGGAAATGATTGAAGGAGAGATCATGTCCCACATTCAGCACTGTTTCTTTCAGAAGTTTGAAAAGGGCAATTTGCTCAACTTCATGCGCCATTTATATGGGTTACTATCCGTACTTCTATGAGTTTTGAGATGGAACTTGTGGGCTCCCAAACATGTTTATATATATATATATATTGGGCGTTTCCTAAAATGGTGGGGTACCCCAATTGGCTGGATGGTTTATATGGAACATCCTATTAAAAAAGCCATGATTTGGTGTATTTTAGGAAACCTCCATTATGAATTTAGGATTTTTTTCATAACACAAGTACCGTTAACATGTTTTACACTAACCATATTCTAGGAAAGCTCCATATAAACCTTAATAGCTGGTTGGTGGTTTGGAACATGAATGTTATTTTTCCATTCAGTTGGGAATATTTTTTTATCCCAACTGACGAACTCCATCATTTTTCAGAGCCGTAGGTATACCACCAACCAGATAGTTTCTATGTGGATTCGTTAAGGCCCCTATTGGCCATGGCTTCCATGTTGAGAGGGTTTCCATGGCCAACGGGCCTTGGCCCCGGCCATGATGGCCATATCCTGGTTACTGTTCTTGATTGTCACAGGCTAAACGGTATATAAAACTGGGGTTGTAAACCAAGAAAACATACATATAATGGGTCGATATATTTATGCAAATAACAGTTTTTATTCAGTGGATAACATGAACTATCAACAGGAAAAACCCTTCCCCTAATGTTAATAACTCCCAAGAAAATCCACATATTTGGGTCCCATGTAGGGGATGTGGACTATTACATAAACGTAGATGAATGGGATTAATATATATATATATATATATATATATATGTAATTATACACACATTCCATCATATTCCATTATAATCCCATTATCTCCCATTATATCCTATCATACGCCATAAAAAACATCAGTACAATCCCATCGTATTGGTTAGTTGTTTATAAAGATTATCCTGGCGATTTCATGGCATATAATGGCAGATTTCTGTACCATGTTGTAGCATTAAATCACCAGATTTACATGTATCCATTCACGTACCCTTTGGTTATTTAACATAGCCATGGAAAATCACCATTGTTCATGGGAAAATCCACTATAAATGGTGATTTTCCATAGTGATGTTAAATTACCAGAGGGTATCACATTATATCCTACTATCCTTATATGGGGGTGGGTCAAAACCTATTAGGATCAACGTGAGATGAAAATCAGTTTGCCAGCTATTTTGGGGTTAGATACCAGGGTTGGAACATGAATTTTATTTTTCCATATATAATATATGGGAATAATCATCCCAGCTGACTCATATTTTTCAGAGGGGTTGGCTCAACCACCAACCAGATATATTTAAGTGCCTACGGCAAGCCCTCCGGCCATAGCCATTTGGTGTAGAGGTGATTGTTCCGTCTCGGTTCTGTGGTCAGTCTTGGTTATGAGTGACTGGCGGACATTGTTGGACGATGGACTCGTTGTAGACTTTTGGCGGTCTGATGGTAAGTGCACATGGATGCGTAGATGCTGACCTGCATTTTTATTAGCACCGAAGTGCCACGCAAGTG
>Ga0126342_10020130_pt1 | contig 11250 bp, 9 predicted proteins | sample Cyp1metagenome_FD_92528 | JGI IMG/M metagenome (GOLD analysis project Ga0126342, IMG submission 92528) | Coral microbial communities from Lord Howe Island, Old Settlement Bay, Australia - Cyphastrea 1 metagenome | ecosystem: Host-associated > Invertebrates > Cnidaria > Coral ...
ACCAGATCTTTAGACACATATTTTCTATAATTCAATATTCCCCCTTAAAATGCATTCAAATTGCGAATCGATGGACATACAGTCACCGACAGAATTATGGAAAAAATAATTATGGAAACAATAGTTGTGGGAAAAAAATGTTCGTAACTTTTCTATCATAGACAGGCGGCGCCTGTAAATTGAAACGTTTTATTTTTTCCATAATTCTGTCGGTGACTGTATATATATATATATACCACCCATTTATTGTCATGAGAATAGGTACAATGATGTTCTAACCAGCGGAATTGTTGTGATTTCAACCAATGCGGGGTAGGTGTTTGTGTTTAACCAAACAGTTTTTAGATATAATCTCATGATCTAATTTTATTGCTATTGAGCTTCTAACCATTGGATTCGTTGCGTTTTTCGAAAATTTACAAACCCCCAAAAACATGGACAAACAGTTCGACCAAGCAGAGCCTGAGTCTCTGCCATGCCGAAATGTGGCACTGGCGTCTCACTGCGCCTTGCTGAAGGGCAGATGTGGGGATATGTGTTGTTTTTGTGGTGGAATGTGCGGAAAACATATATGCATATGTTTGGAAAAACATAGCTTGCATGTTCAGAAGCATATAAATAGCTTGAAAGAGGTCGGAAGCAAAGCAAATACGTGAAACAACATTGTTTGTAAGATTGTGTGAGAACAGTACCTAAAGTGGTTGGAACATGCTGCTTCCAGTGGACCATTGACATACAGTAGTTCCAAACATCAAACACAAAAAGAACCGTTTAACACCTAGAGATCATCCGGCAAGCATCAAATATGACATCCTGGAAACCAAAGCAGTAGCTGGCCATTGTTCTTTGCTCACGGAAACGGCCGCTGCTGGGAAAAAAAGTTTGCTCTCACATACGGTTACACTACATAGCTATTGGGCCATACTACACTTGTATGATGCTTATCACATTTGGAGGACACATTCATGTTCATGTCCGTCCGAATTTTATGGGAATAATCCATGAGGTCCGGTCCAGGCAGGGTTAATAACTTCACTAAAGTCATCAATCCTTGTTTTTTTTTAGCTTGGGCAAAATCCTGACTTTGTACAAGGTAGTGACCAACCAACATTTACGATATCAAGTTCGATATGCCTACCATAAAACCTAGTTAGTGGATTTGCAAAGCAATTTAGCTGTATGGGTGCACCATAACATTATACTTAAAACCCAAATGGAAATATGCTCATTCTATCTCATTCTCAACAGAATCATCGAAAAATCCCTCAATAAAAATGGAAAAAGATGCGACCATCAGGCTTCCTTTCTGCAGTTGGGACTTACTGTAAATCTGCCAAGACGCGCTGGAACCGTGGAAGGAAGCGCAGTCCCCGCTGATCCTGACATTGGGCATGGTTTCACCATTTCTATTGGGCTACAGTCACTTCGATGATCCACAGATATGCCCCGAAATACAAGTTATAAGTCAGTGAAATCACCCCATTCATAAAATGATAACCCTTGATAACCCCTGCTATGATCGTTCATAAGCGGTAAAAGGGCTTTAACTGCACTTGGCTAGTTGCCCACATCTGTTAAGTTTGTGAATGTATTTCTGTCTGGCCACTGGGGATTATCAAACATATGACTGGTAATGAGACAAATGAAACCACCAACCAGTTTAATATGTTATATATATATATATATATGCACATATAAATTACATATACACATGTGTATAGCAGCTAGTATTTGAAAAAAAATAACAAGTATCCAACAATTAAGGTCAGTTTTAGTTTGGTTCAGTATGAGCCAACACCCTTGAAATTGGCATGTTTTTTTTGTTCCTTGGCAGTGAACATTTCATTTGGCGGTCTCGCCAGACTCTATCCAAACCACGCAACTTGACCCATCTTTGTTGCACCACAGGGCCTGCATTGGAATCACGCTTCGCCTCAGTCACAATCGGGATTGATCCAGCTAACAGATGTGGTTCACATCGTATACTGTCGTATACTATTGATCACTTACATATCCCATAGGATCCATGTCAATGTATGGTATATTGATGGTAAATGTTACCATATATAGCATACATGGATCCTATGGGTATAGAGAAACCATGGCTTTTCCACATATTCCACATCTATGTTAGTATTTACATACCGGTACATGTCCACATCAGAGTGTGGAAAACCCGACCTGGTTCGGAGGGTTAACCCTCCTGATTTCGAAAACTCATACAGGTTGGTATGTTTTATTTTATTTTATTTTTACTCTGTGGAAAATCAAAGCTTAAAAACTAAAAGCAAGTGGATCAGGGTACTCATACAGAGCTTACCCTGTGGAAAATAGAAGCTTAAAAGGTATTGATACAAGATCATGGGCATCCTTTCAGCTGGATCAATCCTTCCCAAGCATTGGGCGCTGCTCGAATGTCATCACAGTTGAGGTCGCCCCGGAAACGTGAGGATTGTGAAGGCTATGTCCAACGATGAAACACGTAGTGAATTCATGTGGGAAACCCAATGCCATCAACCTACCATGACTGGGTACGCTTCAAACCCAACATGGTGATTTCGGGGATGGTTTATGCCATTGGGTTTACCACACCAATGTAGATCAAGCACCTCAAAACAATTCAATGCTGAACATGACGCACATCATTCAATATTAATCTCCTTGCTGAAGAGAATCATCAGCCACCATCAACCCACTACAAAGACCTATTCCAGGGTTCGAGAGAACAGGCTTCGGTCGTCAACTCATTTACCCAGGAGTATGATACGATTCAACTTACCCTCTGGTCATTGAACAGTTCGTGAACTTGAAAATGACCATAGTTAAATAGTGAGTTTTCCCATTATATAATAGTGAGTTTTCCCATTAAATAGTTAAAATCCCATTATATATGGTAATGTTCCATGTTTTTTTGTTAACGTTTACCAGGCCGGGTACCACACTTGGAAGCTTGGCATCTTCGAAGTTCACTTTGGACCCGACGGACCGGACCCCCGACAGACGGCCTGAAAATACTGCGCCAAATCGAAGGAAGGCCGACGGGATGGAGTCCTCGACGTTTTGACGCTGTAAAAGCCATGAAAATCCGAAAAATCCGGCTGAAAAATGATGGAACACCGTGGAAACCCATGGAAACACATGCAACTTTCATGAAAAACGTGAACATATTGAAGCCTGCTTAACAAAAAATACCATTTGCGCAGGATTTGATTTCCTTTACTAAAAAAAACAGTACCATCCATGAGCATGTTTACATACATGACTGGGCTTTGTATCCGGGGAAGTATAGGATGGTGCAGGAACATATTGGTATAGCCATTTAGCAACCTCCAAAAGGATAGAAACGGGTTTAGGTGAAGTTTCCCATATATTGTCCAGGTTGCCAACTTTTCTATGCTTTTGGGGCTTGGTATATAGATATACAATACATGATCATAGATGCTCATACATTGAGGTTCCGGTTCGCGCCTAGCTACCTGATACCCGTGGAGTCCCAGATTCTCGAGGGATAGCTGTGGATCCCAGGGCCAGTTTACCAACTGGGATGCACATCAACCTTTCCCATCTGGGCGATGGGAAGTCAGGGATGACTGTATCAAGGTCTGGAGGATATGAAACCTGTTCTCTTTTCCACACAAACTTCCGGATCAAAAACTCATCAACATTGATGTCGACCAAAAAAACTTCAGCACCAGTTATCCTGGTGGGCCATGGGGCCCTGTGCTGATTTCGAATAGGCCATAGTGTAATCATCCCCTTCAGACCCGGATCCACGGATTCCACGCCGCAAACTCGACCAAGCTTCGAGGACGTTTCAGAGCCATGCGCTCTAACCTCTGGCAAGGCTGAACTACCACTGGCGAGTGATTTGGGGATGGAAACCCAGGTGCTGATTTGACTCAAAATGCCGACAATTTGCATCTTAAAAACATCAAAAAACGAAAGATGATCAATGTCAGAAACCATCTCAAAATGTCAAACCATCTTGTCACAAACGATCATCCCATCCCCTTATATTGACTCTCGATGTGGACCACAAAAATATGAACAAATCGAATGCATTTCACCAGGGTTTCGTTTGGGGGGTATTCAACATAAACGGAGGGAGGGATCAATTAAAATATACGTCCCCTTCGAAGACAAGTTCGGGGTGTTCCGTTTTGACCCATTCCCATTCCATCTGGTTGGTGGTTTCAATCCCTCTGAAGAATATGCAAGTCAGTTGGGAGGATTATTCCCAATATATGGGAAAATAAAAAATGTTCCAAACCACCAACCAGCCATCAAACATCTCACCAGTCAAGATTTTGAATCTGAATCGGTTTCAGCCTTCAAAGAAGGAACCATCTGTGCAAGCGTCAACTTGTGAATTCCATTTTGGGGGTCATGATGGTTCCTTAATGTTCCTTATATCAATGGGCATTTCAGGGAACTATATTGGAGGTACCTACCATATATAAGGCCTATGTAAGGCCATGTAAGGAATTATCCCAGCAAAATATGGCCTTATATGGTACAGTACCTCCATTTTAGGATCCTGAAATTCCCATTGATTATACCATATCAGATTGAGGTAGGGTTTAGCATGGTTTAGCTATGGTAAGGAAATTTGAATATGTCTTCAAAGGGATGCCAGGGGACACATTCGTCAGAGTCATGATGGATTTTGGATCAAAAAAAAAAGGACCAAACAATAGCCGCTATGGGGACATGTCAGGAGCCAAATGTGGAGGTACTACAGTAATTTACCATAATGTTGGATATCGATAAGTGTCATGGGCCTCTATTGTGAGACAAATCCCAAAAATACAGTAATTGAATATGTTCAAATCAGTATCCAACATTAATATACCTCTGCAAAACCGGAATTTCTGAAAACATGTTTCCTCAGACACCGACCAAACAGTTTGCAAAGGTACCCCGTGTTAGAATTCCTGGTTGGTGGTTTCAACCCCTCTGAAAAATATTAGTCAGTTAGGATTATTATTCCCAATATATGGAAAACTAAAAATGTCCAAAACCACCAACCAGATATTTAATTTGACGTTTTTGTTCCCAGCATTGAAGGGAAATAAGTGATGTAAAGTGATGTAACCTGATTCTTTGGATAGTTTTTCTAATAACCTGCTGAGATTCCCACAGACAAAAATTCTCACTTGGAGGTCCCAAGCAACATCCTATCGATACCACATCTGCACATAGTGTGGATGAACATCTGTAAATCCAAATTCCTCAATGTAATAGGGACAACATGGTTTAACAGGTAAAGCACCATATACCAATATATACCGTATAGCCATGATTATCAGTTGTCATATTAACCATGAACATCTGTGAACATGGCTATGACATAATATATATATATGTATATATTACCATTTTTATGATCTGATATATCATAATTCATAGTTAGCTATATATTACCATTATTTACCATCTGTTCACCACATAGCATCTGTGAATTACCATTTTGTTCATGTACCCTCCGGTCATCAAACATCGCTAGCTGAAGCTGCCGAACCTGCTTGGGAGATTTCCCAGCCATGTGACCGATGACACCGGAGGGTAAACGGGTAAACCCATGATATCCTATGATTGCCCCATAAATATCACCATATGGTCCCTATTAAATATTATTATTAACATTATAAACAAACATTATTAACAAAATATCATATATATAACATTCTTAAAACATATCATATATAAAACATTATTAATAAACACAAAATAATATCTGAAATGATACAAAACCGTTCAAAATCCCATTATTCACCATTAACCAACATTAATCAATATCTACCCACAACCCGCAACGTTCACCAGGGCATTCTGTGGCTCCATTAATCAAACCCCCACCTTCTCAGGCACCGAGGCGTCTAACAAGGTGCTTCGCCTGGGGATGGCTGGTCCATGTTCATCCCCCAAATAAAGGAGCATTCCTGGAATTGATCCAGGGCCATATGTATCAATTCCTACAACGTGAGGCCCCCAAGATAGCTAAGTTGGTTTATAAGCCCCAGTAACTATAGTTAGAAGTACCATAAACCATAGTTATTGGAGTTATAAACCAACTTAGCTATCTTGGGGGCCTCACATTGTATGGTTTACAAGCCATAGGTATTGATCCGTGATTGGGTGGTCTCACGTTGGGGATTGTCCAGTGTAACGCGTGGAGTGATTCGAATGCAGCGCAGAGTAACGCAAAGTACGTGGTTTTCAGCATATCTTCAGAGTCTTTGGAACATTTCTAAGTACGCATTCATTTAACAAATGCAGTCGCGTTTGTGGATTTTATCAGGTTTTAGTTGGGAAATCGGGTCAAATTGTTGCAACATGTTTCAACACATCCCCAAGTGATGAACATCAACCGGGACCACCCAATTTGTTGCATGATTTTGAACGTATCTAAACAACCGTTCCAAGCATGTTTGTCGATTTGATTCCATGTGTTGATGGCCACATTCTACTTTACTTGCCAGGCATATTCATATGAGTCTGTTCGGTTCTTAATTCCACATGTGTTTGTGTGAAAATAAATATGTAAACAGATTTTCTTAAAATGATGAATCTGCAGTTATGGCCCTTTACCAGTTATAAGTACTAAGTCACCCCATTTATAGAATGTATAATCCCATAGAAATAACCAGTTGTAGCTAATAAATTGCCATAACTCTGTGATCGTCCACAACAACGTTTCGTTGCTTCTGGTTCTTTTCATAGCCAAGAAACACTGAAGGATTAAACTACCCGGTACCCGTCGCTTGGATGTAAAGTAAATCAGTCCCCTCTTGTTGGTTAAACATCATGTTCCCCACAATGTGAGCCCCCCAGTGATGTTAGTTGGTTTAGATTCGCCCCAGTAACTATAGTTATTTGCGTACCATAAACCATAGTTATTTGGAGTTATAAACCAACTTAGCTATCTTGGGGGCCTCACATTGCAGTGATGGTCCTTTACCAAATATAAATGATAACTGGCTAAAAGTGGGACTATACATCAACTGGTTGGTGGTTGAGCCTACCCCTCTGAAAAATAATTATTAGTCAGTTCGGATGAGTATTCCCAATATATGGGAAAATTCAAAAAATGTTCCAAACCACCAACCAGATTATCCACAAATGGGGTGACTTAGTACTTATAACTGGTATAACTCGGGCCCGAAGAGGCACCTCTGGCTGCTCGAGCGGCTCCCAGAGCCGCCAGCCCTGGAGAGTTTTCATGTGCAGGGCTGAGCATGACGTTGTTTCTAGGCTTTATATGCTTTGAGAGGGATAACGTTGGGATAAACATAGGATATATATATATATATATGGTATAGATGTGGAAAACCTGCAGTTCTGGCCCTTCTCATGGTTAAAACTGCCGAAAATAGAATCCCACTAAAGTGATATTTTTCACCAATTTGTTGTAGGTTGTAACTGTCAAGGGACATAACTGTAGGTTGCCATCCATACAATAGGATTGTTGATATGTGGTGCGAATTTGAAACTTGGATTAAGAGATGCTTAAGATTGCAGTTTATGATCAATCATCTTAGCTACTTTGTACTGATAATCCAAATCCTAGTTTCAAATTCACAATGATTAAACACAATTTAGGGTTAGTAGCTAAAAGATGCTACAAGTACTAATTACAAGAAGCATATGTACCAGTTAAAACATTGCGTGTCGAAACTTAGGGACCAAAAAGATGACAACATGACACCGGTGTTTCACTCATTGCACCGTTACATGAACATATGAATCAACAAATTAACACATTAATAAATGCAACAAAAACTGAATAAATAACTCGTTCTGCATTGAGGTGTGTCTGTGACGCGGAAGTTTCTCATCTAAACTGTCCCAAATGAGTCATTATACATATAATAATATATAGCTATAATTAATATACAATTATAATCAGAATTATGTATATATAGTAATATATATATATGATATAATATATATATAATTATAATCATATAATATACATATTATATAAAATTAATCATAATTATATGTACATAATATAGGTGTGTTTGTTTATATCCATTCGCTAGCCATGTCCTAACAGGGGTGATCTAGAGCAGCTACAGCGAATCTACATGGCATGGTGAGACACTTCTCCAGGGAATCCACAAAGCCGTTGTGAAAGTCAATCTACTGTCCGCATTCACAACGTTAGAATGTAGATTTTCAATTGGTTCAATCTACAATCTTCAATCTACTGATTTTCAGGGAATCTACAATCTACTGTTGAATCAGAAATACGCGTTGATCTAGATTTACAGTCAGTAAGGGGTGTAGCTGCACTGCTGCACTCTATACGTAGGAAATCATAAGTATGTCTCCAATCAGTTTCATCAGTCCTAGGAAGTCCTAAGCTTTGCCTTGTCTGGCATTTTTCTCACAATGTCAACAGTGAGCCTCACATACTGTTACCAAAGCGTCCTCAAAAACCAGCTGTAGTGAGATGTTCATCAAGTATCTGCACCATTGTACCTACGCCTCCAATACTGGGCAAGACGAGTACCAGCCGTGCCTGTCATTCGATGTGCTCCTTTGCACCGTCCGGGAGAGTCCGTGAGATATGGCTGGAGGGGTCCAAAGCCTCGACTCATAGCCTTCTGTTGTGGATACTCATTCCTCAAAAAATGGCACAACAATTGTAATTTGACTCCATATAGATTTCAGCCAGCTTGCTTAAATCAGTGCACCATGGCCCCCCAAAATATATTTCGAGTACTTCCAGGTTGGGATAGAAATAATTTGCACATAATTCCAAAATCTATCATAATCTATCCAGGTTATGATGATAGATTATGTTTTGCAGATAATTTTCAGGTTCCAAACTTGTCCATCCTTTTGCGATGGTTTCTTCGGGGGGAAACATACAAAGTATATAGTTGGATGGAAAAACAAGTGCCGATATTGACATTGTTTGATTAATCAAAAAACGACAAACAAATATATATATATATATATATTATATATATATAAATTATATATAGATAAATCATCACAAAAGAACAACACAATTTTGAGACATGTCTGTATCCGCTCCTGGCCCTTTCCGAGAAGTTCCACTTGCTTTGCATCTGCCTGTGTCAGAAAGTCTCAAAACTTTGTTTGACCTACTTGTATTCACCAGTTATACGGACGATCTATGGGCTATACAGCACCATTTACTCACTGGAACTGCACTTCCAAGTTGCCGTATAGTCCAAATATAGACTAATAGTATTACAATGAGGGCCCCATTATATGGAATAGATATGGGGATTATATTATATACCATGTACATTCATTTGCGCAAGGTTGGCAACCCCTTGCTGCCAAAGTCACAAACTTGCAAAAATGATGCCCTAATGATGATTAATGATGATAGTATCAATGATACATCTATTTACCATGCCTGGGTGCAAACCCCAAGCTAATCCATTCCGTGCAGGTGTCCGATTTGCACTTTGCGTGGCTGAGCCCATGGCGTTGCTGGCTTCATAGGGGAAATCATCGTCTAACTCTGAAAGGCCACACGTGAAAGTAAAAGCAGCTGTTTAAAAGAATGGTATATATACTAGTCAATATATATATATATATAGAGTTATATATATATAGAGATATATATATATATATAGAGTTATATATATATATATATATAGAGTTATATATATATATATATATATATAGAGTTATATATCTGATTAATAAACATCATATACACTATAGTTTTATCCTAGTAATTGAATGTCGAAAGTTTGATTAACAGTATTCCATGGTGAAGAAATCGCCCAAATAGAACAGCCAATCAGCATGGAAGGTCTCTCCCTCCCGAATTTGGGTTTCATGAAACAATAATTGTGGAAGGTTTCAACATGCTACACACAAGACTTTCAAGGTTTCAACAACCACAGACAACCCAAAACCAACCCCTGCAAACTGTGGCGTGTCTAAACTAAAACGACAAATGTGGGATAATCAATCCAAAACAGGAATGGAACACAGATCAGCACAAACAACGTGTTATATGCTGTACAGCATGCTGCTCCGAAGGTATAGAATTGACCCAAGATCGTCGCAAAAAGACGAGAGAAGAGACGACTTGGGACTTGCCACAGTTATGGCCCACCTAACAGTGATGGCCATGAAATTTTAACTCCTATATATATAACTAGTTGGAGTGGTATATCATATCATGAAATAAACCCATAAACATAACTGTTAGTTGGGCCATAACTGCAACAAAATAGAGAAATAACAAACTCATGTTCGAGCTCAGGCGCCCCATTTCAAAAGATTATAGTTATGGTATTTTACCAATGAAAAGAACTTATAACATCATTTACAATTTTTAGAGGGCCATAACTGTACAAAGACTGTTTCAAAAAATATCAAACATTGATCTATGCCAGTTGTGCGGTGATTGGGTTTGCTCAAAGATCAAAACCATTGAGCTAAGCTTCTTCCAATCGGACGTCTAACTTTGAAGCCAGATCGAGCTGCCCCAAGTGGCAAAGGATAATGCTTGATGCTGAATCCATTCAGGATTTACCCAGGTGGTAAATGTGGGTACCCTCTGGTAATTTAACATAGCTATGGACAATCACCATTTTTAATGGGAAAATCCACTATAAATGGCCATTTTCAATAGCTATGTTAGTTTACCAGAGGGTAAATGTGGGTATAGTCAAGCAACATATATTTTGGTTCATGGCATCCAGGATTTCTGAAGGGTTCTCCCCATCTCTCCATGCAGCTGACACGAGGTCGGAACTGCAGATGTCAATAGTTCATGGCAGGAATGTTACGGATCGGAATTCTCCCGCCATTCCTTCGCAGAAGTTGATATTTCGGTTCCCAGATCCCACAGATATATCATTATATATCATGCATCATTAAGTTCTATATACTTATTATATGTTATAAAACCAGCTTAGCTAACGAATTGGGGTGACAGGAGGCCGGGCCTCACTTCGTCTTTGACTTCGCCCTTTTCCCTGCCGCCATACGCCATAAAAATGCTGTCCCAACGAAATAGCGGCTCAAGAGGCACCATTAACTATAGGTACTATAGGTATATGACATGAAAACCCCTACTGACTATAGTGACTATAATATGAATGCATGTAAATATATATATATATATATGAGCCGCCGTCAAAATCAATTGTTTATGCCTGGTACAAAAATATAAGTTATCGCTCTTTGGGGGGGGCCCTATCGCTTTCCAGTGTTTTGTTCAAATCAACACGAAATACTGCAAAA
>Ga0126342_10020131_pt1:0-10000 | contig 11249 bp, 5 predicted proteins | sample Cyp1metagenome_FD_92528 | JGI IMG/M metagenome (GOLD analysis project Ga0126342, IMG submission 92528) | Coral microbial communities from Lord Howe Island, Old Settlement Bay, Australia - Cyphastrea 1 metagenome | ecosystem: Host-associated > Invertebrates > Cnidaria > Coral ...
ATGATGATGATGATGATGATGATGATGATGATGATGATGATGATGATGATGATGATGATGATGATGATGATGATGATGATGATGATGATGACGATGACGATGATGACGGTGATGATGATGATGATGATGATGATCCTGCTGCTGATGCTGATGATGATGATGATGATGATAAGATATGATGATAAGCTTCATCGTATCATCATATCATTATATTATAATCATATGAAGTGTGCTAATTATTATCCACTTGTCATTTCTAGAATGGACATCCAAAAAAGTTATTGCCCTAGTATCCCTCAACATCAACATGGGGGCTAAACTAAACTAGTTACAAATGATAAATTTAACATGTTCTGTCTTGGGGCTGCTATGATCACCAGGATTGGTAGGAATCCCTTACGACGCCACGAAGCGAAATCCTCTGGTGTTTGATTCGTCCTATGGGAGGATTCAAATTGAATTTGATATTGTTTGATATCGGGGTATGGGAGTGAAGGGTATGAAATACCGGTTTCAGAAATACCCACATACGGGGGATAGTTACTGCTTGTAAAGTTTAGACACGCCTAGGACGTGGGTCAGTGGGTAGGTCTGATTGAGTGAAGGACATGGCCCAGTTTCCTCACACCGTTCCATCCATCGCCTTTGATGCTAGAAAAAATTGCTCTGCAAATAGGATGTACCCACAAAATGATGCTAGAAAGTGGTGGTAAAAGGTCGGAATACGGAAAAAACCCTCAAAAAACAGATATTCTAGTAGGGATAATGGTGATAAACCACAAGATGTTGGGATTTTTCCTAAATTTTCCCATATTTTGGGATTTTCCCTAAATTTTCCCATATTTTCCCCTCAATTTTCAAGGAAACCCATCTCTGAAGCACTCAACCTGGGACTCCCCACAGATTCCGCTCCAAGGTATTCCTTCAACGCTGAATCCACGGCTTCGCGTAAGCGTTTCACCTGCCGGGTGACATTACAGACGTCATACTATGCAGTGCATCATATTATAATAGTAATATACTATAATAGATGTCGTTTCCAGCAGGATTTTCGGTTGCCAGGAAAAGAGTTCAGTTCTTTGATTCAAAATCTTAGACAGTCTTAGACATGTTTGTTTTGAATCGTCCTGAAAAAAAAAAACACTTTCCGGCACTTCACTTGCTACGGCTTCGACATGGTCTGGGCACCTGCTTTCGAATACCGGAGCTCTTCGGGTGAGCCTGGCGCGAATCATGTCACGATGTAGTTACAAGTGGGTTAGAAATAATGATAAAAGTGCATCAATAGTATATAAATGTATATAAGATGATGATAGATAATGGAATCTAATCACAAAATTCAATAGTTTATACTTGATAAAGATTCCATTTTCAGTAAGGACATGTATATCAAATTATGAATAATTATGATAAACCCTTTTATTTCGGGGTTACGTTTGCGCCAACTATATACCTATGATCGCCCTGGCAAGGGGTTTTCCCTGGGACCCAAACGTGAGCATGGGACGAGTGTGATGGGATGATATTGGACGGTGATTTACCAAAAGTTTGAGGGTATTTATTCTGACCCAACTGCACCTGACTGTTGATAGAATAAAGCAACCACTCGTCCTTCATGAGATATGACCCTTTTGACGCTTGCCGCAGGCTGGAGAAAAGCACTCCTTCAGAGTTCAAATCTCAACTGTCGATGTTCAGACAGAGTACTGCACCACGTAGCAGGGGTAAGCCTGTTCCTTATCAAAGGTCACGTACTCTTGATGAATCTGCTGCTTGTGATGGCCCTTGATCATGCCGGGCTTCACAACAATGGAGTCATAGGTGCCAGATAAATCACTTCTGACTGGTGGCCTCCTTTCGTTCTTCCTGGTTTCGGTTGCAACATAGGAATCACCAAGTGCCACACGGGCAATGATCACTGTCCTATCACATTGGCACTGACAGCACTTTTTGATTTTGTGCTGCTGGTCACACGTGTATTGATGAGATTTGCATGCTGCGCACGCAAAGTAAACACCAGCGCCGTAGAAAGCACTCTGACAAGTTCGATGGTCAAAGCCTTCTCTGACAATGGAATTTGCATTGTGCCAAGAGGTGCCATGCAACAAGATCTTCTCATCAACATCAAGAGCCAAGACCTCACCGCAGTCGAAGGTCTGTTGAGATTGGGCCATGATGTTGCCATAGCCGTCCAGGTCCAAGTCTGCCGAACCAACTGAAACGTTGCTGGTGGCATGGTCCTGTCGCATGGTATCCAGCCGCCTTTTGTATCGATGCCAAAGAACCATGTTCTCAATGCGATGCACAGACTTCACTTCTGCCCAGCCCATGCAGGAACAATCTTTCGTCTGGTCCCATGCATGACCAGTATTTTGAAGAATGTAGCGAATTGAGTTCCAAATCGTGTGGTCTGTGACTTCGATGTAGAAGGATCGCAAATCGTTCCCTTGCTGAAGCAACTCTGGTGTTGGTGTCTCCCACTGGGAAGGCACCCCAGGTAAGATGCGGATTTGGCGAGTCTTTCCAGTCCTTAGGTGTTTCTGCTGCCTCTCTTCAAAATCCACCAACCGGGCCACTCCACCTGAATTGATGGTGGCATATCGGCTGTCAGGAATCCCTCTAACGTACTTGAGGTATGCTTGGTTCATATGTTCATTTGCCTCAGGTGCAAACGCTTCCCAACGGTCATCTACTTCGTATTGCCATGTTACACCAGGGCTCAGTCCAGAAACAGTCTTCTGCATCTGCAACTGCGCTTCCAACTCAGAAACTTTCCCCGACAATGTCTCCACCTGCTCTTGCAAAGCTGTGCACTTTTTCTCAGCGGCCTCGCGCTTTTCTTGCTCATCGGCCAGTTTTGTCTCCAAATTTCTTGTCCTCAGCTCAAACAACATTCGGAGTTGTTTGTCCGCAAGTTCTCTGGACGCTGCAGTCCGATTAGCCTGGAGATCCTCAGCAGTATCCATCCTTGGAAGCTGCGCAGTGGTCAACTCAGGGTCACAAGTTGAATTAGCAGTGCCTGTCTTGCCCGTAGAACTTAGAGAGTCGGTTGCCTCCACTTTGACTTCTTGATTACTGCGACTACTGCGACTCTGCTGAATTGATTCCAAAAATCTTGACACTTTCCGCGAGAATTCCCACTGGACTTTGGCATCTTTGGCTTCTGGCAGGGGCTCCTGTTTTCGCTTCTTTTGAGGGCCATCAGCAGCTTCTCCCTGAGCTCTTCCAGGCCTGCTTGAGCTTGGAGCAAGAGTAGCTTCCTCATCTTCACGTGGAGTAAGAACCACGCGATTTTGAGCTGAAGCATCCCCGGCATCCATGGGGTGAGCAGTCGGTATCTCATGGAGGGGAGGATTTCCCAAGACCGTTGCAGTGGGGCGCACTTGTGCACTTTTTGGCTGCACAGTTCTAGCCTTGGAATTCTTTCTCTTCTGCCCTAGCATTGCTTCTCGCATTGCCTTCCGGCGGACTTCAGCCCCTTTGCAGCAAGCTTGGTCAGCTTCACTGTCTGTCTCAGAGCCTTCGGAATCGCTTTGAAGGCGTCGTGTTCCTGTTTCCATCATCTCTTTTTTCTTGGCCAACTCTTGCTGCTTCTTCCCCAACAAAGTGAGGCGAAGGGCACCGACCTCAATCCACTCCATGCTGCCACTGGCCGCGACACGTCCCTGAGATGAGTGGTTGGTTGTGCCACGCGTATGAAACAATACTGGTGAGATGTTGTCATCGCTGATTTTGCTGATGATGTGAAAGAATAGTTTTCGTATGTTTTCGTCATCAAGTGACAACCAAACGTGGAGACTTTGGCTAGATGCTTCAGAGCTTCCAAAAGTGATCTGGGGCAACATCCCAACACTTGAGCCCCTGGACCCGTGCAGCAACTAAGGGCTCCCCGGAAATGTGTCAGGCGCTGAAGAACTCTACTGCCATAAACTGAGTCAAAGGAGTAAGCACGTTTGCACATTGCTGTGGTGGACAAGACATGACAAGACTACTGGAGCCGGATCAGAACCCCCTGATGAACACAGTGAAAGGACGCTCGAGCGCCAGAAAAAGCGGAGCTTTTTTGCCTTTGAAATACAACTGCCTACTGCAGACTGGAAAAAGCGCTGACACACGGACTCCCCCAGTCCAGTCGGCTCTCACAGGCCGGCTCGACACCAATTTTCCAGAGCTTTGAAGTTCTATGGAACCAGGGAGGTTGAAAGGGTCAGAAACTTTTAAAATACCTTGCGGGGAATACATGGCATAGTTCAAGATTTGAAACCTGAACACTTAACGTCAGTTGGGTTCAACTCAAAAATCTGGGCAACTTGTCATTTTTCCGCTCCCTAAGCATGGTAATTTTGTGAGGTCCATGTGAGCTGCGCCCACAATGTAAATAGTGGCATCTATGCTTAGATATGCAAGCCAGTGCAAGCCAGCGTGATATAGTGTGATGGGGTTGACATAACCAGATTTCACCCAAGTTATGGAAAATGCTCAGCTATACAATACACAGGGTTATCGTCCAGTTACCAACTTGGATGCGCATCCAATATTTCTTCGGCGTTATTAATCATTGCCAGTTGCCAATAATCACCTAACAATGTTGGGTAAGTATGGGTCTGTCTGAAAATTTGGGAGGAAACCGCTCAATGTACCTGTTAGTCATGGTTTTTCCTACTAAAAATGTCCATTTTGGGAGTGACACTGTCCACCGGAACGGTTAAAACATGTAAAAACTGCGAACTGGGTCAGACCCCGGTGCCCGGTTTCACCCGTCGCGGAAAAGGGAGCACTTTGGCTCGCCCTGCACGGATTTATTCTATCCCACGCCATGAGATTTTTGAAGTGAGAAAGCCCACTTGTTTTGATGATGATCTATGTTTATCTATGTTTATCTATGTTTATCTATGTTTATCTATGTTTATCTATGTTTATCTATGTTTATCTATGTTTATGGTTATTTTACAGACTTTCCGATCTTTTTGGGGGGGACCCTGAATCAACATCTGAGATCTTTAAGTATCCAAAACCGCTTAAGCTTTTGAAAAAGTGGGGGAAGGGAGTTACTTGACAGCTGCTAATCCAATGGCAGCTTGGGGTCTTGATTATTCGTGGCCTTTCAATTTTGTGTACAATTTGAGTGGGAGAATCCCTTGGAGAAGCGGAGTTTGTTCATGCAGGAATGAAGCATGACACGTACCAGCAGTTGGTTTCAACCCCTTAGAAACACCGAGAACAAACAGTTGGGATTATCACATCCGAGCTTGAAACCTCCAGTGCTGCGGCTGTATCTGTCCCCATGGTTTTGGACTCGCATTCACAAGCTATTTTGGGTGTTCCACGGCATGGCTGTATTTGGGTCCAGAAAATGGGCGCACCAAAATTGCGACCTTGATGGCCAAAATGACAATCAACATCCAGATTTGAGGTGTCGTCGATTTTGGGGCCCACTTGTCTTCCCACTGTCATGGCGCCACCCTTGTGCTTGGCGTTTGCTCAACAGGTGCCTCTCAAATGGCGTGGGCTGGGGGTAAACTGGGTAAAACCGCACTTTAGGCGGTGGTGAGACTGGGATTTTATGGATCCTTGAGTTCGGTCCTTCGGTCGCAAGTGATGCCATGCTGGAATAGCACCCTGCATTCCACAGACATCTCCCAGCAGAATTGAAGTTCTACCAGATGTTCCAACCAAATTCCAAAAGCCAGATCCCAGCCAAAAATCACCATTATATCACCACTCATCTCCAAATATCCCATTAATGAACCATATTTTCCTGTGGATTTCCCAGTTTGCTTCATGAAAAAAAACACAAAAAGGGCCGGCTCAAGGATCCATGAGGTATGCACAGGTCGCGAAGCGGTCAGCAATTGGAAGATGCGATGCCATGCTTTTCATCCCAGGCGGGGTCTGGTTCCAGGATTGTCGTGGTAAAGCTCAGAATCAACCCCAATTCTTAAAGGTTTATTGTGGACTCTCCAAATAGATCCAAGTTGTAAAATGAGCTGTGATTCATGAAAATGCTGGCTTTACATAGGGTTTGCAGATTATGATCGACATAAATCATGGAAATTTAGGAATCAACCATAAAGACATCTTCATGTTCGCATCATGGCAACTCTCACCATTAGCTGCAGCAGAGTTCGGCAGGTTGCACGTCACTGGCCCACTTACCTCAGCCACTTCACACGATTAAACCATCCGAAACATAGACGTCCTTTCATGAAAAATATGAGCTGGTTTGTTACACCAGGTATGACATAGACATACGAATATAAATCTTATAAATGTATCTATCTACACTGTATATATATAATATGTATAACTTTATACAGTATACATGTTGTTGCTTGTTAAATAGTGGACTTCCCCATGTCAACCAGGGATAAGGGCACAGGGCATGCCTCCGTCCAGGTGATGAAAACTAAGCTGGCAACATCATTTTTGATAAGGGCCATCTGCATGCCGATGCTGTCCTGAAAAAACGTTGGATGTTTCCCGGCCCTAACTGACCTGTTTTTTTCTTAAAAAAACTAAGGAATCACTATGTTTCGCGGGCCAATGGTAGAAGAACATCCCCACACTAGAATTGCACAGCAGTTTGAGCATCTGTGTGATGTCCAAATCCGAAGAATTGCCTCGCAAAACAGCTAGGGATCCACATAAATCGTCCATCCCCATGAGCAGTGGTTTGTAAATGTCTATCCGATGTATCCTATCTATGGTTTATCATAATTCCCCATGTCTCGCCGTAGTTTTCATGGTTCATTTGGGATGATTTGGCTGTGCCATACACGGTGAGGCCCCTAAGGTCTTGGTAAAAAGTTTCACCCTATGAACTATGTGTTCCCAATTACCATAAAACCCCAGTTCTTGGAGTTTGAATCCACCTTCTAAGTATTAACCCATAACCCCAGTTCAATGAACCATGTATCAACCATCTAATTGCCATAAACATCCATAAACCATTATAGTTTAATTACCATAAAACCCCATACCCTCTGGTAAACTAACATAGCAATGGAAAATCACCATTTTTAATGGGAAAATCCACTATAAAGGGCCATTGTCAATAGCTATGTTAAATTACCAGAGGGTACCAAACAAAACCAAATCCGGTCGCGCAACGGTTTTTTTCGGGATTGCCCCCGGGCTGGCCTGACACGTCACCAGCGATCCGGATCCCTGCCACCAAGTGGGTGGGCTTTGTGGGGGAAACGAAAAAAACTATTGTTGGAGGGTCATATCCAACAGTTATATTATGGTAATAACTAATATAGTGGGTAACATTGTAACATCATATTCTATTGAAAATGAATATTAAATTAGTTCAACTAGATCGTATGCCATATCCAACAATAATTAGCCTAATAAACAATGATATATTTAACAGTCATTCAACATATCAATTATTATCTGGGGTCCCATCTAACAATACTTGATAGATCTTGATAGTTATATCGAACAATGATAACTAGTGTGATGAATTATCCAGCAATAATCATGAGTAATTAATTAAAATCATAACAATTAACTAACAAAAGTATGATTTCAATAGTGAAAATTGAGCCGTTTTAAGACAAGGGGGCTCAAGCTTGGAACCAATAATAAATGGTGATTCAATGGTTTGAAACATCGTTTTTCTGATTCAAAGCGTAATGTGGGGGGGTATCGGGGTATCCCCCATTGGATTTGCATCATGGCCTGGAAAATGAGTCGTTTTAAACCATTGGATCTTGGGGTATCCCTTTTTGGGGCTTCCAAAAAGTATGGTTATCATCCCACACCGGAAATCCTTTCAATGGGTGGTGGTTTTTCTTCCCTATAACAGTTTGCGAACTTGAAAAGTGCCATAGAAATAGTGGATTGACCCATTAAAAATGATGATGGGTAATGGATTATGGAGACCATCCATGACTCAAAATTCTGGAACCCAAAGGGGGATCGTTGCAACGGTCCTCAAAAACAACCAGCCTTACAGGTCCAAACTGTCCAAACCATTCCCCTCATTTTTTGGCTCGCGCCGCCTGTCACGTCCTCCGAAACCTCCCTGCCTGCAAGAATGCGCTCTCCAAGAGACAACATCTGTGTGAATGGCGAGAACGAAAAACAAGAAGCACGAACGAAGAAGAGTCAGAAGCCCATACAAAGATGTGGGGAAAAAGGCCCATCTCCCAATGACTGACTCCGAACTCCGAATCCCAACGCTGTCGCACCTCCCTTTTCCGGAGCCCTTGCGACCTTGGTCTTTTGGCTCCATATGACTTGAGCGAAGCTTCATCTGCAAAAATTCTGCCATCAATGCAAGTTTCATGGAATGTTCGTTGAAGTTTGATCATATTTCTTGAACATCCGATATGGTTTCTTGCAAACAAAGCTGGTCAGAAACGGTGATAAGGTTGATAGACTTTGATAGACTGATAGATCACAAGTGGGGAGAGCTTGAAAACCGTCTGGTAATCAAACACGACAATGGAAAACCCACCATTTATAATTACACGGGATTTTCTAATTAAAACCTCCATTTGTAGGGGATGTTCAATTCAATTGCAATGCTTGATTACTGTGGGGGTATGATAAATTGCAGCATCATCCGCAACCTCAAAATATCTGGGTGCAGGCGCGGCGCACAGCTGCAACAGTTTTTTGGTGGGGTGCTGAAAGGGGTTGGACCAGTGTCACAATCCACGGATTGCGCCCGCACACCAAGCGAACCTCAAAGTGTCGTCTCTGGTGGCATGTCCATGCAGTTGCCTTTGCAGTCGTCCTCTGGAAAACTTCAAACACTGGGCAGTGTCATTGCAGTGTCCCAAGATTTAAAATGCCAATCATCTTTCGAAACAAATCGAAAACAATATGTTTAAAGATATGTTTGTTTGCGAAAAAATATAGGATGGCTTTGAAAGTCAAACTATCTTTTTGGGGGAAGACGTCGATTTTGGGACACGTCAAACATAAAAGTGGTCTTCCGACTCAGAGTTTGCAGTCATTGCACCGGCTTGATGCAGATTTCGGATCACCCTGAAATTGGGATGGCGCGTTTCCGCAAACTCTGTCAGAACCACAACAACTTCATGTCAAGCAACGTGCTTGGTCAAATCAGGCCACCTGACTTCGAATAAATTTGATGTCCATGATTGCAGCAGGCGACCACGTGGTTTCAAAGCGGATCTGACCAAACGGATCTATGCTTTTCTCTGGGTAAATTCTCGTATTTCGAAAACATGTTTTTTTCAAACCATCGATTTACCCAGCTATCTTTTGCTATCTTCACTTTCCTGCGGGATTACCCGAGGAACTCCCACATCAGACCTAGCGCCGTGCCATGGCCATGGCATCCATGGTTCGCGCTAGGGCATCGCTGGCCGCCTCTGCGGCCACGTCGGACCAGGTCCGCTGGGCCCTCCAGGATCCGCAGGAACGTCGGACATGGTCCAGCAGCAACTTGTCGCTACCGGTGACCTTGGTGTGCTTGAAATCCATCAGGTTGTCCTTGGCTGTTGGAACTAAAGGGAAAGGAAACACAAAAAAAGCGGTTCTGGAATGTTCCGAAAAAGTATGGAAAAAACAGGGAGAAAGTAAAGGCTAGTCTTTGGAAAAAGGATAGTTGCTCTCCATGGCTGGTTTTGAAAGAAACAGAAAAAGCACAAACACCATCTCCGAATCTCCGAAAAGATAGCTAAATAAAAATAGACCTGGCCACCTGCTCATTCTTTCGAACCATTCGCCAAAATATGGGTTGAGTAATCTGTTTGATCAATCTGATGGATGCCCCGTATTTTTTTAGATACTTTAAGCAAGTTCGTTTTGAAGAAAACGGTATTGACGGCAACAAATGGCAACACAAATAGCCAACAAACTGTCACTTATTTTCACCGTTTTCACCCAGTCATTACAATGGGGAACACGAATTTCCGGTCGCGTGGAACGCGTGGAAATCAGCAAGTCTCCGCAAGGTTGCGCAACATCCTTCCCACTCCCTTGACGCATCCCTTCGCCTTGGCACAAGGTGGAACTG
>Ga0126342_10020132_pt1 | contig 11249 bp, 10 predicted proteins | sample Cyp1metagenome_FD_92528 | JGI IMG/M metagenome (GOLD analysis project Ga0126342, IMG submission 92528) | Coral microbial communities from Lord Howe Island, Old Settlement Bay, Australia - Cyphastrea 1 metagenome | ecosystem: Host-associated > Invertebrates > Cnidaria > Coral ...
GCACCTGGATCTTCTTTCTTCTGAGACTTTCTCTTTTTTGATCTTCTTTCTTCTTCTCTTCTCTTCTCTTCTCTTCTCTTCTCTTCTCTGACTCTTCCCATCTCTGCTTTTCATCTGTCCATATTGTCGGAAGTTTGACTTCTAAACTTCCTTCGATCATTTGTAATGTATGAAAATAAACAACATTCCCGAAGCAGTTGTCATGAACAGCTATCAGCTATCTCCAGTCATATTTAGGGCAGTGAATCAAGATGGTCACCCCACATATCCATTACAACTCTCAAGCCCACAAGCTTGCACCCTCCACGAGTTACTTGCTGTCAAATAGTGTCAAATCCAAGATGCCTTCTGCATTGTAGGCCGCTTGTCTTATATTCGCGGGCAGGTACATGGAGGTCTTCCCAAAATAGCCTCAGCCGTTGATGATGTTAACGCTGAACCGCCGATCCATGGGGCCATATGGGGCCATATGGGGCCAATATGGGGCCAATATGGGGCCAATATGGGCCAATCATGGGATGTGATGCGCACCAGACGAAGCACCAAGTACCGTCTGAGCAAATCGAAATATGCCGTCAAATAAGTGTCACATGAAAAACTTGCCCAGTCAAATGTCAGAATATATTGCAGAATACACGTCAGAATCATTCAGAATCTATGTCACATGAAGTTTGCCAGATCAAATGTTGATATTTAGGTTCGGATCAGTGTCTGAAGATATGTCATAATGGATGCCAGGCTACAGGTCAAACTATATGCCAGTGGTTGTGTCAATATAAATGTCAAACACCTGTCTGTCAATATGTCAAAATCAATGTCAAGATAGAATGCATAATGTCATAATTTATGTCTTCAGGATTCATATATAAATATGTGAAATGATTTTGCCCGAATGTGTTGATCATGGTGCGGATCGCACGAAATAAGATAATTTGGTGAATTGTCCAATCTTTAGAACCCTCAAATGTGACTTCAAGTAGTAGATCCTTTCAGTTTTAGGATGTAGAAAACTCCTACGAGAAAACGTCTTCATGGAGCACACAGATCAAGGAATCCAATTAAAATCATGCAGTGAAACAGGGAACACACACCACTCCCCCACCATATCAAGAAGCCCATATTGCCCAAATTTCTCGGCGCATTCTGCGGGTAGTCGCGCTCAATCTCCGCCCATGTGCTGGCATACGACTCAGTCCAACCCTCTACGTTGATATGGTTTGTAGTAACCACGGGTTCTGCCGAACATCCGCGGTCCTGGTCAGGCCGGTCCGAGGCAACGGGGCTACAGTTGGGTGGGACGAAACAGAAAATCGTGGCCGGTCAATACCAGAAATTGGGTAACGGAAGATAGCTGGCTCATTCAGGATAGATGAAGATAAGACGTCTATGCAGCCTATGCATGGAAAACATGAACTCAGAAGAACTGCAGGCCCTGGGTTTTAACACGCCCCACCCCATGGCACTCACCCTCGTTTAACACGCAATGGCACACCTACGCCACAGCCATCTCGGTGCACTTATTATATATAAGCACTATAATAGATGGACCTTTGGAGCACACAGCCACCAGCACCCTTGGCATATCCGCCGATGCACTTTGCAACCGCTGAACATGAACCATGACTTTACCATAGGCATTCGTGTGGAAATGCCGTTTTTTGCGGCAGAATGCTTGGGAGAAGTCCAGCTTCGTGTTGCAGGTACAGAGCTGTAGATGTATTATGTTTTCAGCCCTTTTACGAACAATGGAACCTCTCCCCAATGGAATCAGGAAGCGCAAATTGCGCGCGAAGCGCAATAATTTTGAGACTAACATTTCACCCGGCAGATGCAGCATCCCATGAGGTGCTGGAGTCAGCAGCTGAAGGGTGTTGAATGTCGCATTGCGCGGCAGGCGCGTAGTTGGGGTGATTTTTCTCTTCTCGTTTAGCTTTCCGCAATTGCAGGGCTGGCAAAGAGATTATGATGCTCAGCATGTGTGTGTCACGCGACAATTTGGTGGCATGCGCAGTACTTGGTCTTTGCCCAACAGCGATGTCAAGATATGTCACTGTCTTCCAAATGTTTAACCTGCTTATTTAAACCAGACTGTCACACAAAGAGTGTTTCATAGTGTTTCAAAAGAACGCCACACAGGAGTGTCCCACGAGAAGGTGAAGTATCCCACAAGGCATCCCAAGTGGTGCTGTGTCTCAGAACAATTACTAACAAGAGCGTCTTGCGACAGTGTCCTACGAGAGTGTCTCACAATGTCTCACAGTAGTGTCCCACAAGACCATCTTAAAGGACTATCCGACAAGAGCGACTCAAGAGAGTATCTTAAGCGCGCCTCAGGAGAGTCTTTAAAGGGAGTCTTGCAAGAGTACCCTTTGGTTATTTAACATAGCCATGGGAAATGGCCCATAGAAATAGATGGTTTACCTATATATTAACAATGGTGATTTTCCATGGCTATGTTAAATAAACAGATAGTATACCCTAAGGGTGCCTCAAAATAGTGCCTCTCACAGAGCGTCCCCAGTGTCTCACACGAGTCGTGAAAGTGTTTCACGTTCAACGAAGGTTTTTAACGAGAGCGTCGCACAGGAGTTGTGTATAGTAGCATGGCATATTCCCAACGGTCAACTACAGGCTTCTATCAGTCACACTTTGTTTTTTGTGAAGCAAATGTCTTGCGAACAACCTCAAACACAGAGTTGCTCAGCACCCCAGGTACAAGAGGGGTAGATTAAATTAACGAGATGCATTTTTGTTCAACTTACACCCCTTGTCACTATCATGTACCTATATGGTTGGAGCAACCCTGAAACATTTCTGCTAGGTTTACAGGTTTCCCTTTAACCCATTATGGCAATATTGTGGCAACATCTTGACCCAGCCTCAACTCCAAGCATGGCACTTGACCGTTCAAACCAAATCAAACCAGCACGATTTTGGACGGGGAATTTGGTGATCATTTTAGGGATGGGTCAAAACCTATGACATTGCCATATTATTACCATATTTCGGGGAATAAACATTCATTAACCATTTTTTGAAAAGCGCGTGAAAGAAGCATAAAGAAGCATTAAGCATCTTGGTGAGGTGAAGCAAGGGAGCGAGTGTTGTTTGCAATTATGCAATTTTTCTCCCCAAAGGTCTTGAGTTTCCACGAACGCAGCGTCCAAAAAGGCCACTGATGTCCAATCACCACAGCCCAAGGGGAAGGTGCTACCCACGCCCGAAAACACCTTTAACACCACTGACAAATCATGGCCATCCACGGCGCCCAAGATTGCATCTTTTGATTTCATTATAAATGATGTCCATCCCTAGAATTCGCTAAAAAACATCTGAAACCTTCAGGCAACCTGCAGAAGCAAAAAAAGGAACTGTTCTTTTCCTCGATGTTGGTCGGTGTTGCACAGCCTGTGAGTGCAAAAAATCCATCCTGAGCGGCGCAGGTCGCAGGGTGGCGCTTGTGCAAACAAGATCAAACAAACAAGGGACGGCAAGCAAGAGAAACTTTCACACAATATCACACAATCCTCTTTACAAATCTTTAGAATCTTTAGAAGGCCTCTTGAACCTTTTGTATTATGTTGTATGTTCAGTCCAAAACAGCCCAGCCAGACGAGAGTTCACAAGAACACCTCACAAAAACATCCGAAGACTTTCACCAAGGGTCAACCGTGCTGGGTCCTGGGCCCGTCTGCACAACGCGAAATCCTAGAATTTCTTCGAGCAAGATGTGGACCACTTCTGAAGTTACATAGGCTGCTGGCCAATCGCAGACCCAAACGCCGATGGGATAAGGCCCGCTTGGGCCTGAAAGAAATTTCCGGTCCCCTTCAGCAACGGCATTCGCGAAGCAAGTGGACTCTGCTTCAGCAAAAACCCAAACAGAGCCCAGGAAGGGGAGAAGGAAATGCCAGGAGAGCGACCATGGCGCCATTCGGCGGCAGGTAAAAGCAAAGATCTCAAATGATCTGTGCCCTTTGGGCTCCCCCCCGGCAGTCAACCTACAAATGCATGGTTCTGAGCCAACAGGAGCGCATCACAGGAAACAATTTGCCAGTCATGGAGGCATGCTTCCAAAAAAACTCCAAGCAAGGTCAATACCTTGGCTACCCTTGCCCTCAGTCTCCGGCACTGATCCCTTACATGACTTTCTGCGCTCTTGAATCGAAAGTATAGGTCGCTTCTCTCGTCGTCACCTTGCAGATCAGAAAATGGCAAAACTCTACATCCATCAGACAAAAGATTGCAGAAACTGGATGATTTCTTCCTGGTTCATTCTGCTACCAGAACACCTCAAATGGTAAGAATGTGCTTTTCAAGCCAGGTGTGTGTGTGTGCGTGTGTGTTTCTGTGTGTGTGTGTCTGTGTGTCTGTCTGTCTGTCTGGCTGGCTGGCTGGCTGGCTGGCCTGTCTGGTCTTGTCTGTCTGTCTGTCTCGTTCGTTCACATTTTGCGAGCCAATGCTCTGAAAAGTCCTGTGAAACAGTTTCATCCTGGATGCGATTCTCCGCAAAGATTGCTGGTTGGTGTTTTCAACCCCAAACCTACCACTTTTCGCGTGGAAAAAATGAACCAAATGCACAAAACCCCCAACCCCTTTTTTTATGGTTAACTGTTTTGTTGCCTTTGCCACGCCATCGCAACCTGGGCTTTGGGATGGTTTGGCTCAAGTCATGGTGCGTCACTCTGGATCACTCTGGCATAATGAATTCGTCACAGTGTGCGGTTGTGGGGTGTACTTTTGGAGGGCCCTGCTCCCAGTGGATCAACACGAGACAACCATATCTGTTCTACTAAATGTCTCATACTTATTGGCTGTGTAGATACGCGTCCTGGTTACTGTACTCCCTGGTTCTCACTTGACAAAGATTTCAAACGCAGTACGAAACGAAGTGATCACGAATTGGACTCTATCAAACATGATTTGTCTGGGTGGAACCACCATGTCTTTCTCCTGAAAACATATACAAATATCCTAGGTTCCCAGATAGATATCACCACCCAGACATTACGGCATCGGCAAAATGGATAATAAAAAAGAACTAACCAAAAAATTCACAAGATAACATCCTGGAAAATCAGTTTCGTATGGTATTTATATACTGTGTGTGTGCTTGGTTTATGCGCATGGATACGGGGGGGTGGAACAAGGACGCGTGTACATACACGTGTAATTATGCAGCATGTGCGTGTGTATGTGATTTTTCGCGTAATCCGTTTGGACTTTTTAGTGCGCAAGATTTTTGAGAGCGCAGGCGCAGACACCTTCTCCAGTTCAACATGAAAGTTGCAGGGGGCACTGGGGGCGTTCCCTCACATGGCGCCACTTTGGTCCAGGCTGAACCATTCCTTGAACTTTTGTTACAAGGGGCACCAAAGGATTTGTCAGTGTGTGCGCCAACGACTGAGTTTAACCCATCTCATGTTTTTTTTGGCCAGCTGGTTGCATTGCTCAAAATAGCTAGTGAGTTTGCAGTGTGCCCCATCGGTCCACTGATGCCTGGAACTTAATTTTTGGTATCTCCATTGATATCCAGGATAATTTAACTGGGTTGTATACTTCCCTGAAGTGTCTCCATGGCGATACCCAATGAGAAGAACGTTTCGGAAATGTCAGAGGCTTATCAAATCGGGTGGTTGGATTTCTTTGAAATCGTTTCTTAAACTTCTCGGTGTTTCTTGGGGGTTTTGTGACCTGGAGGCCGTCTGGAATCCGGTCAGAACCTTCCAGGTGCCACCAGCTCTGCTTTGCACAACCGCATGTCCTTGACATGGACGTTCATCCCAATTAAGAAGTGACCACCTATTTTTTTCAATGTGGGATTTTTCTGGCCTCTTGCATTAAGTGCGTTCATCAAGCAAATTGATGCTGTAATTTTGAGACTGGGTCTCTGATCTCAGAACATGTTGGTTTTTGCGAATTGGGTTGGCACCAGGCCTACCACGAAGCCCGACCGTGACCAAGTGGAGCGGCTGAAGGCCAGGTGCAATGTGCATCTGCTCATACAGATTTGAAAAGTGCTGAGATCAATTATGCACAGTCGTGGGTGGTTCGATATAGTTTAGGTAGGTGATATTATATAAATATTATGAATACACAGTCTCGGACGTCTATATCGACAACATCTAGATAGACATATACAATCATATACAGATATTTCAATCAGCCTGTGTCCCCGACAGGCTTTCTATATAACAAGATCTTGGAGGAGGAAGAAGATTGCAGGACCAAAAGGTTCTTAGCTTCGGGGAAATCTGAAGGCATCGCCAAAGGTGTCATCAGGGAAAACTTAGCAAGAAAGATCGAAGGCAAGGCATTCGCGTTTTGATTTTCGAATATTATGCAACTGAGGGACCGGGACTCCGTGATCACTGCGACGCCGCTGAGGGGGCTGCTCTCGTCTTCGCGGTGTCGCGAAGCTGCGAAGCTGCGACGCGGCGACGCCACGCCGCTGGGATCTCCCCGCGTCTTCGCGACTTCGCGACGCTGCCACGCCGCCGGGGTCTCCTCGCGTCTTCGCGTCTTCGCGACGCTGCGATGCTGCGATGCTGCCACGTTGGGGTCTCATCGCGTCTTCGCGTCTTCACAACGCTGCAACGCTGCGACGCTGCCACGCCGCTGGGGGGCTGCTCGTGTCTTCGCGGTGTCGCAACGCTGCGACGCTGTGGGGGGCTGCTCGCGTCTTCGCGGTGTCGCGACTTCGCGACGCTGCCACGCCGCCGGGGTCTCCTCGCGTCTTCGCGTCTTCGCGACGCTGCGATGCTGCGATGCTGCCACGTCGCTGGGGTCTCATCGCGTCTTCGCGTCTTCACAACGCTGCAACGCTGCGACGCTGCCACGCCGCTGGGGGGCTGCTCGCGTCTTCGCGTCTTCGCGGTGTCGTGAGTCGTGACATGTCGTGACGCTGCGACGCTGCAACGCCGCTGCGGGGGGCTGCTCGCGTCTTCGCGGTGTCGCGACGCTGCGACGCTGCGACGCTGCGGGGGGCTGCTCGCGTCTTCGCGTCTTCGCGTCTTCGGAATGAAATCTTGGAACCCGCCCTGCGCGCTCAATGGGATTTGTCATGGAAGGCGCAAAAAGGCAGCACAAGCGCGCGGGTTGAGGCAAGAGGAGGGAGGGCGATAAATAAAGACTGTTGGCAACGAAACGCATGAGAAGAATAGGAAAAACATGGAAAAACAATAGGTAAGATAACAATAGTATGGCAACAGAGAAGAGAAATTCGGGTAGAGTAGAGAAGCGTAGAGTAGCGAAACAGTGGAGGTAGAGTAGAGAAGAGAAGAGTCGGCTAGAAGTAGAGTAGAGTGGAATCAAGTGGAGTAAAGTAGACTAGAAGCTGAGGAGAGGTATGGTAGAGGTCCAGGTAGGAATGGAGGTAGAGTTGGAAGCAGCAAAAGAGTGTCGAAAAGAAGCAGGAGAGCGGAGTACAGAAGTGTGTCTTGAGACGAGTGCCTTGAGAACAGCTCACGAGGTGGCTCAAGGCTCAAGAGAAGAGCTGAAAAGCAGAGCTGCTGTGTGCATTGGAAGTACTGCGTCGAGGATCTGCAAGGTAGGAACTGCACAAAACACTCTGTAATTGTGCGGCCTTGCTCAGAAAGTGCGGGCCTTCCGCACACACGGCGGATCCTCCACGTCAAGGTGGTTTGGGGTTGCCTCTATGCTCTCGTGCTCATGTGTTTTGCAGCTCTCAATCGTTTTGTGCAGTGGAATTGCTGCATTTGTTAACGTCTCTGCGCTCGTGCCATTGTGTTTTGAACTCTTGGAGACTGTCTAACACATGTACCTGTACATGAAAGCGGATACCAGTAGCACTGTTCATCAAGTCTACGATGCATTTCTCGAAAAAAGAACCATGTCTCACTGAAGACGCTGATAAATGAATAGGTGTTCCATCAGACGGAAACCTCAAAAGAGTGATTGCTCAAAGAACTTGCGAGAAAGGGTAGCTCAAGGAAGAATTAGATCAAAAGGGTGGAGAAAGACGTGCCGAGAACGGTTAGCCCAGAGACAGCTGGGAAGTGACGAAAGACATACTGAACCTCAGCAAATGGCCCAGCCTGCCACTCCCGCTGGCTGCAGTGTCATTGAGGGGGATGTTTTTGTTTCACAAAAAAAAGGACGACATACTGAACTCACATGGAACACATGCAGAAAATGGATTTGAAAGATAATCTTCCCATGATCTTCGAAGGTTGCTGTTCAACGGGTCCCCAAAACCCAATGGTGGATCACGTTTTCCCTAAAAAGCTCAAAAAACCACTTAATGGGGATACCCATTTTCAGCTCAGCCATTTTTCGATGATCATCTGATACTTCAACCATATCATTGCGCAACTATATCCATCAACAAAAAACATGGAGCATCCCAACTTTAACCCAGTCCACCCCCAGATTCTGTTGCTTTAGAAAAAAAAAAAAACGTCGTTTGCGCTGTCATGTGACCGGCTATGCGCTTTGTCTCGAGCCCAGGCTACAGCACAACGGCTCACCGCTGGGGATCATCGGCACTCGGGATTTCCCGGAAAGGACCCGATGGGTCAAAGTCGCTCCAAACATGAGATTGTTTAGCATATCTAAGCATCATTAAATTATATATATATATACACATACTGTATATTAAATTGAGAAACATAGATAAACCATAAACTTTTCGTATCCACGTTCCTTCCTTCTTGTCAACGACAGATATATATATATGTGTATAATATATATATATTATATATATATACAGTATATATATAGACACTGCCGGCGATTCCATGCCCAGCTCCAGGGACCTCCACAACTCTTTCTTCGATCAAAGTGGTGTGTACCTCAAGAGTTTTCATCATGGCGACGCCGCAAACCTTGGGTTACCGCTAGTGGTGCAACACTAAAAGTCGTCATGTCAAGAAAAAAACGATTGAACACAGAGCATGGATTTGGCTTTGTCTGAAAATCCTGCCCTAAATTCCTAAATCCATTGCGTTATCATAATTTTCCATATATTTCCATATATCAAATGGCCATTTTTTATGGTCCCATCTCCGACCATGTGACCATCCTATCCCCAACTGTCCTCCTCCAAGCGCTCTTGGATCTGGAGGTTCACCACCTGGCTGATCCGATTTCGGATTCTACAAATCTGGACTACTGGTATGTCTTGTCACCAAAATACCAAAAAGAAAAACCATGGGCCCACAATGAAGGCAGGAATCCGAGCATGGTTCATAGAGTTCGTGCGTTGTATGTATTCATTGCCTTCTGCTCATGCAGCAAACTGCATCCGCGTAAGCTAGCACTCCCACAAGCCAAGAAAGAACATCAGCAAAAAATATAGTTTAAGATCATCTGAAACAGCAATCGTTACCTTATTTCCAGGTTGTTATTGAACAACTAAACATTAACCGCGGCAACCGTCTCCAGAAATAAAAAAACGGATGGGCACAACGGTTGATGGAGAGACGCTGGAGCAACAGGGACGCTTCCAAGGCCCCGAGGCACTGCAACAGGGGGCCAGACAACAAGGCGACAGAATGGGCCCAGAGGGCTCTGCAATAAGTGGGCGACAGAATGGGTGGTTCTACAATACAGAGCCGTAGAACGAACAACTATCTAGTCAGATGTTTAGCCACATCTTTATATGAGAAACTGCCTTTGACAAAACGTTGATATTATCCTGGTTTTTGTGCAAAAAATCCTCTGGCTTGTTTGATTTCAGCGCTGCATCTAAGCACCCGGCTAAAAACAGTTGCTTAATACCAACTTTTACAACAGTATCCATAAAATTGTATGCATTTCTGTTCTTCTTTGTAGCGCTGTTTGCTACAAGTATCTTCTTGCCCTTGGCTTGAGACGTTCAATTTGAATCAAGAACGGCCATTTGCGTTGAAATTACTTTCCGGTCGGAATACTCTCGGGCACAGAAAATTTCCTCATGTGTTCAATGTGTCCCAACTGAAACACGCATTTCAAATATGTCTGCGTGCGCGCTAGCGTTTGTAGAGTGATGTATGGAAATCGCGATGTACTCATCAGCCATAAGCTTCAGGGCCGGTCATACACACCTTCAGGTCCCGACTCATGTAATAAATACCTCTTTCAATTTTGCGATTTCTTTCCGTATCAGAATTCCAAGGAGGTTTCTTTCCGGGGCATCCCCGGCATCTGTGGCCTTGGGCACTTCCACTGGCACCGGAAGCATTTGGATTTTGGGCACCTGGATTTCGAGGACCCAGTGGATGTGTCTGAAACATGGCTACAACATGGCTATAACCTGGTAGAACCGAAGAACCCCCAAAATCATGTTTGAGGCCAAAACTGGTCTTGTTCAAGTGAAACACTGGGATTATCAAGAAACTTTGATATCTGTTTGAATAGTGAAACACTGGGATTTTCGTGTTTTTTATCCAAGATTTTCAGGTAAGGGCCGGTACCAGCAACTCTTTGCCACGTACCTCGGTGATGGTTTCCACCACAACCACCTCCAAGGTCTCTTGTGGAACCTCTTCCGTAATGACCTCGGTCGCCATCCAATTCTACAAAAAGTTCCGGTGAGGAGTTGGAAATGGGGGAAACCCCAAATTGGAGGCACCTCAGTTATGGATGGTTTAGTTCATGGAAAATCCTATTACGCTGGATGATTTAGGGGTACCCCCCACTTTAGGAAACCACCAAGTGAGCTGTATTTTTCAACATATAGTAAATTCCTCAAGCTACCCACAGGTGCTGACATCGGACTTGAGCTGCGGGACTGTTGGAACTTCCACAGTTTTCTCAGTGACTTGAAGCATATGCCGAGGCACCTGGCACTGTGGGGGTCAACTCAGAAGGACCCAGAGATTGAAACCCAATGGGCGTGCTGTTCGGAAGAGACCTTTTAGCCACTTAGTATACCTCATGCAGTGTAGATCTACAAATATGTACATGTATTATCTATATGTATATGTATATGTATACGTATACGTATACAGTAAGTAGATGCACATGCAAAAGATAATATGTATGTATATATATATATGTGTATATATATATGTGTGTATATATATATGTATGTATGTGTATATATGTATATATATATACATATGTATATAATTGTATATATATATATATGCATATATGTGTGTGTGTCTATGTATATGTAAATGTATTGTGTATTACGTACCATGCAGTATGTATTATATTTGTATATGTATATGTACATGTATATGTATATTATATGTATATGTATATGTATTATCTATGTATTTGTACATGCACATGTATATGTA
>Ga0126342_10020133_pt1 | contig 11249 bp, 11 predicted proteins | sample Cyp1metagenome_FD_92528 | JGI IMG/M metagenome (GOLD analysis project Ga0126342, IMG submission 92528) | Coral microbial communities from Lord Howe Island, Old Settlement Bay, Australia - Cyphastrea 1 metagenome | ecosystem: Host-associated > Invertebrates > Cnidaria > Coral ...
AAACCATAGGAAAACCATAGGAAAACCATAGGAAAATGGTGATTTAATGGGATTTAATGGGATATTAATGGGATTTACCCTCTGTTGGATGATTATTTAGATCTCTGTTCGATTTATTGTGAATAACCACACGTTTGACAAATGTTTTCAATGTTTTTTGACATTTTTCAGCGCCAAATGGGTTTGGAAGATCTGTTGAATGAACAAGAATGATATAGCAAAGGCAAAGGCCTTGCATTGGTTGACAAATGTTAACAGCACCCTCCCTATTGTTTACCTTCTGGAAATCAAACATGACTGACTAGACCATCCGCCATTGAGTTCGATGTTCCCATGCAAATGTCCATTCAAATGAGGTTTTCACTTGCCATGTTTGATTGGTATTTGGCATCACATTACAGGTAGTGAAGACTTCGGTCCACAGCGAAACCACAATTTCACTCATCCAACAGCTCAGCGCTATGGGCAACGCTAGAATCGCCACATTGCAGCGACCCGTTTGGTCAGCCACGTCCTCCTCGTCGTCCTTCGGAGCACCGGTGCTATCCTTCGGACCGTCACCTGACTCCGTGTCGGAATCTTGGAATCATAAACAGGCTAATCATGAAATGATTCTGGGATGATTCTTATGGGATAGTTAATGGGGTTAATATATATATATACATAAATAAATAAATTATATATTATACGGGAAATCCATGGAAATCCGGCGGAATGGATCTTTAGGACATTGTAAGGGCATTCATTTGAAATATTTTCCCGCCGGAATGGATTTTTTTGGGAATTGATTTTAAGTACCATGCCATGAAACAAATGAACCTCAAACATGATATGATACATTGAAATACATGCAAACATCCAGCCCAAATTTTCCTCATTTTTCCGGTGAAATCCATATTTTGTTGATGTTTCTTTCATCCAAACGGACCAAAAAATGACGGTTGCGTTTTTCGCACATCAAATGGCTGGTTTAAAGATCCATCCTTTCCGGTTTCACCCCACAAAAAGTGGTGTTTTCATCACATCTTTTCTGGCTGCCAGTTAAAAAAAGTCCTTTATAACTCTGGTTTATGATATATTTATAACATTTTATAACTATAGTTTATGAAATAAATTTTCCTGGGGCTTCTTATAAACCAACAAACATCACTGGTTTTTTCATCAGTCGTGGGATGATCCACCGAAATCCACGGCCTGTTTTTCGCAGCACGGCGCAGGTGCCGCTCTTCACGATGTTCAGCTCACGGCCCACAGCGCCCTGCCGCGCGAGGGACTCTCCGGGCCGGAACCTGGCGGAAAACCAAAAAGGGACCCGGTGGAAGATGGCCTGATGGTAGGGTAGTGGAATAGGGCTTGTTTTTTTGGTTGAAAAATGGAAACCGGTGGAGGGGTGAAGCAGCAAAACGATGAGACACGTTGTGATTCATCAGGGAGAATGACGTACGAAAGCGAAGTAAATGAACGAATAACAGCGAAGATCCGGCCAAAAATCGCGCCCAAATGGAGGGAATTTCAGAAACGAAGCTGAACAAATCTCTCTAAGGCGTGTGAAACATCACCCACTTTGGGAGGTTGACGTTGATTGTTCATAGCTTTTGGTCATGCCAGTGCTCTGCCAACAAATTGAAGTACCACGTTCACCAATGCATAATGCTTTCCATCTTGTGTAGATTGTGGGCCCATTCTGCTTGAATTGTCCAGCGAAAAAGAGTGCGTCATTTCCGTAACTGTACAGTACCCTCTGGTAATTTAACATAGCTATGGAAAATGGTCCATTTATATTTGATTTACCTATTAAAGATAGTGATTTTCAATAGCTATGTTAGTTTACCAGAGGGTAATGTGGTATATTCCGTAAAGCTGCAATTTCTACATATTTCTACCTTCCCGTGCGATGAAAAACTGCATCTGTATCTCTCCATCATGTGCCAAGACTGCGACCTCTTCTCCACCAATGCAGCTGCTAAAGTGGGTAAATCAGCACGTGGCAGTTGGTTGGCCAACAACGGTACGGTTTCCAAGAACTTTACCTCGGCACATCTTGGCAGCACTGAGCGCAACATGACACATAGCTCTGGCCAAACAGCAATGCTCTTCGGCTCTTCACAATAAAAAAAAACCATGTCTCATCAGGAAATCAATCACAAAACACCCAAGAATTATTGATGATGCATTGTTATCGAGAAACACGTTGCCACGGGCGATGTGGACTTTGCAGCTTTCCATCCCTTGACGTCATGACTGGTGATATCTTCCTCAAAACCACATCTTTTGGTCTATACATGGGGAACATGTCGCCTTGAATGGCGTTTTTTTTGGTAAACCCATGGGAATTTCGGGTATTTTGCGCGGCACAGGAGGTTCGAATCGAACTTCGGATGTCAAACGCCAGGCCACACGGTTTTCGAACTCCTCGCGCTGACCTGAGTTCGAGCTGGCTAGACTAAATCAAATCCAACCAGCTAGGAAAATGTGACTATGGGTAGGCAAGGGTGCGTAATCAAGAGCCTTGAATATAACGAAGATGGTGATTTGCTCATGAATCAGCAATCAGCGGGTTGATCTCTTGTGCATCTCTTGTGCATTTCCGTCGACAAGCTTTAGCACTTACACAAGTTGGACATTCTTCGTTTCCCATCCCCAAACATGGGAAATGTAATCTGAATATTCATCCCCGAAGTATCCCAAACCTAGGATTTTAATCTGTAGTTCGCATGCATTTTGAATATTCCCACGGATTTCCTTGGATCCAGTGAACCATTCGCTGAGCTATTCATGGGAAGCTTGAAGCCTTGAAACCTTCGGTAAATCGTCTTTCCTCAGGTTAGATGCTCAGGGTAAGCCATGTTTTTCTTTCACATCACAAATTGTGGCCAAACCGCATGGTTGATATGATAAGGGAAGCCATCGTTTTCTTCCCCAATGACCCTTACCCCAGGATGAAACCATCACCACGGCCAGTGGCTGTGGTATTGCTGCATGCGCCAAGAGGTGGGGAGGCATCCCTCCACACAACTCTTGCATCCGCTCTGCCCCATTGCGACACTCGCGTTACAATTCCAAGAATTCTGAGGGTATACAGGTCATGAAGGAGTATCTTCCTATCTTTGGATACAGAGATTCTTCCAAACAATGACAAGTATCTGGGAGGTTTCGGTCGTTCGAGCCTACCTGATGATATTCTTTAGGGAATTCCCGACGAAAAGTGTCCGCCGGGAGGATGTGACTTGATGTGACACCATAAAACATTCGACATTGGTTAGGAAATTCAGCCATTCGACACTCAAAAATCTCATCCAAATTGTTGGCATTGTTGGATCACTTTCTTATGTTTCTTGAAGACTTCTTGATGTTAAATTATTAAAGTCGCCGCTTTTTCTGCTATCTGACAGTCGCGGCTTCAGCTGTTGCCGAGATGGTGAGGACACGAAAGCGTTTGGAGGACCCGTTTTTTCAGTGCTGTCACCTTCCAATGGAACTGGGAGTTGGGTATAATTTCAAGGCTTTCTGAAGAATTGAATAGTATTCCATAATGAACAAAAGGCGGGAGCAAAACAGCATTCCGCCACGTAGCTGCTCATCACTGGTGCGCTGATGAATGAATACTATTGCGCGTTTTTTGGATGATCAGGGGTGAATGATTTAGAAAAGCCCGGACCACACATTGGAAACCTGATTGATCACTTCATGGCTTCGATATACATTTTTCTGTGATGATTCCATATGATTCCTAAGGCGGCACAAAATCGACCTACCCAAAACCTACCAAAACCAAGCATGCGAGGCCCAGTGAAACACCATTGTTTTGGTCCCCTGTGAGCCACGGGTTTCTGGTTGAGCCACTCATCAGACATGGGATCAATGCTTCCTAGTCCTACCATTTGCCCCAACCGAAAAAACTCCTTTTGGATGGGCTGAAAATGGCTGAAAGTACACAATCATTAAGTCATGAAGTTCGTGTCACTCGCGTCCAAAACTGTCCAATGTTTGGTGCCCGATGCCTTTTTCCTCCACAATTCCCGCGACACGGAAAGCCAGTACTTGTGCCCCTGGCGCCGCTGGGTTTAGGAGGAATGACATGTGGCAAACCCAAAGTATGGTTCATATCAACACCCAATGTTCATAATTTCAAAACGGTAAAACCCAAAACAGGAGAAAAAAAAACAACATCCTCCGGATGGTTCCTTGTTCATTGTATATGGTTCATAATGATACGGATAGAAAACACTTGTGTCAACTGGGGATGGGTGTCTCTTTAATATACCACATTACCCTCTGGTAAACTAACATAGCTATGGAAAATCACCATTTTTAATGGGTAAATCCACTATAAATCACCATTTTCAATAGCTTTTTGTATGTTTACCAGGTCTGGTCCATGGTTGTTGGGTAGGCATTTCCCCCTTTTGTGGTTCTGCTATCCCTTCAGGCGCAGTTCCAGTTTTGAGTGGATACCCTCTGGTAAACATCCACATAGCTATGGAAAGATCCACCATTTTTAATGGGAAAATCCACTATAAATGGCAATTTTCAATAGCTATGTTAGTTTACCAGAGGGTATATAAAACCATGGGATAGGGTTTTCTTCATCCCAACTTATGGAGGCTGCCGTTCTTTTTTTTGGCCCTAAAACACCCACAACTGCGCCCCCCAAAGACTTGGTAATTCACGCCATGGATAAGACAACAAAACACCATTGTGAATCATCATGGTTGTTTTTACATCTCATTTATCCCAACATCAATCATCTCCATATAATGGAATATGGTTGGAAGACACCTACCACATAAATGGAGAAAAACATCGTAAAACCATGTAAAACCTATCCTTTATCGCGTCTATATCCAATTATCATTGTGGTTGGTTTCACATCCGATTTACCCTCTGGTAAATTAACATAGACCCTGGCAGTCATCGGGGTTGGAAGATTAGTTTCCATTAAAACTAGGCTATTTTCAGGGTCAACAAGTTAATTTACCAAAGGATAGTAATATCCATTAACCACCATTAACCACCATTAACCACTATTAACCACTATTAACCATTATCAACCATCCAATTTACCATCCAATTTCCCATCCAATTTACCAGAGAGTATCTGGTACAGTGCATGTTTTGGGTCGGCTGTCGAATCTCTGCCTTCGCGGCCTCCGCTAGCTGTCAGAGGAACTCGCCCTTGGTGACTATTTACCTTGGATGTGCATCCCAGCTGGTATAATCTGATATACTGTAAGTAAACAATCAATCAAACAAATAAATAAATAAACATATGAATAAATATGTATATATATATATATGTTATATGTCAAACAAACATGGTTAGAAACCGTTCACAAAACACTAGAGGTTTTTTTCCCAGGTTCTGTCATGCTGGGGGCTCCAATTTTGTACGGTGCACGTTATCATGCTATGTGTACAACTAGAGATGAAGATGGATGAAGGCCTCCAAAAAATCAGATGGTGATGGGTGTGTCCTTCTGTCAAAATGACCATCCCGATTTTGAATCATTTTGAAGCACTCCCGTTTCGATCAGCATCCCCTTGCCGCCCTTGCCTGTATCCAGGGTTGTACTTGTCCCAAGCTCCACCTGCAGTTCAATAGGTTCTTTCGCCACGATGAGAACGGACGAGCCTAAGTGGATCCCAATTACAATATGACAATCTCATACAATCTCCAGTTTCTCATATTTCTGCTGCAAAAAATGTCGCTTAAATTGTTGCAAAAATGTCTATTCCTACTTGTGCTACCCCAAAAAAACCTTGACTGAGCTGGTTTCATCCCCTTGGCAGCCTTGCGATGCACCGTTGTTCCGCGGGGCTGCAGCGCTGTCGTTCCTGCAGCGTCTCCACGGCAATCTGAACTCAGTAACAGGTGCTGGAATATAGATATGTCATGAGATGTCAACATGTATAATTAATAATGTTAGTTAAAAAAAATAAAATGTCATAAACCACCCATATTTTGATGGTTATAACACCCATTTATATCATTTATAATGATTTTGGGCATTTGTTTTATCAACATTAGATGAGTTTCTAGTATCAGAAAACTACAACTGGGAACTCCTAGACATGTGGGCAGAAGATACAAATGAAACCCTGCTGGGCTGGTGAACTTGGCACCGTGGATCAGTGGATCACAGTGGATCACAGTCAGTTGTGCCGCCCCAACTCTATCAACTTCACCGACTCCATTTCTATTGGGGATAATGATGATGATAATGATGGTTTATGATGATAATGATGATGATGATAATGATGATGATGATAATGATGATAATGATGATGATACCCTCTGGTAATTTAACATAGCTATTGAAAATGGCCATTTATAGTGGATTTACCCATTAAAAATGGTGATTTTCCATAGCTATGTTAAATTACCAGAGGGTGATGATGATGATGATGGTGATGATGGTGATGATGGTGATGGTGGTGATGATGATGATGATGATGGTACCCTCTGGTAATTTAACATAGCTATTGAAAATTCCCATTTATAGTGGATTTACCCATTAACAATGGTGATTTCCATAGCTATGTTAAATTACCAGAGGGTGATGATGATGATGATGATGATGATGATGATAACGATGATGATGATGATGATGATTAACCCACGGATTTGGGGTACCCATTCTGAGACAAACCCACATTCAGGGTGCTCGACATGAATTTCGTTGTCCGAACATCTGTCAGACCTCCGAGGCAAGCATCCTGAAAAACTACTAACTACCGTGAAATCTTGAGCCTCTTATTTCCAGTCATTCACCCATCTTTCCCCCCAAGTATATGAAATCCCATTGGGATCATCGCCAGAATGGTATGGTTGAAAATGACGAAGAGAAACCACCAAGCAGTTCACAAGTCGTTCATGATACAAAAAAATGGCGATATCCCAAAGCAACAAAGGCTTCCCGGTTCAGCATGACTATGTTCGTAGAACACAGTAGAACCCCTAGCCCTAGCTATCTTCAAATTTCCCGATATTAACCACCGACCTTTACACCACACCAGTTTATAATTTACAAAACCATAGAACATCCAACAAATCCAAATAATACGAACTTCATAATAAACCCAATCAGAACCCAATAGTAAACCCTATATCCACCATTTATCCATGATACCCTCTGGTTATTTAACATAGCCATGGTATCGATGGCCCATTTATAGTGGATTTTCCTATTAAAAAAGGTGATTTTCCATGGCTATGTTAGTCATAAGCTGATGGTATATCCCATTAATATCCCATTGAATCACTATTAATCCCATTGAATCACTATAAAATCCCATTGAATTAGCCATAGGGGGATGGAGGGTCGTGATTTGGTGGTGATTTTTGTCGATCCCCTAGGCTGCCTGCCTCCGCGGCGTCTTGGGAGCCATGGAGAACATGGAGGGCTCCATGGCCTTGGAGATGGGGATGGGCCATGAAATCATTAATATTGATATCCCATTAATATCCCATCTGGTTTAATATGGTTTTATAGGGATGATTTGCTGGGATAATGATGGGACAATACTGGGATATTGATGGATATACCCTCTGGTAATGACTAACAGTTTGCTATTGAAAATGGCCATAGAAATAGTGAGTTTTCCCAGCTACAAAATGGTGATTTTCCATAGCTACGTTAGTTTACCAGAGGGTATCCCAATAATATCCCATTAATATCCCATTAATACCCCCATGGGGATGGTATATCCCATTAATAATTCATTAATATCCCATTGAATCACTATTATTCATCCCCTGCCCAAACATAGGAAAACTGACTAGTATAAACCACCCAAATTGATATGGGTGGAAAAAACAGCCACCATTGTGATTTTTCAGCAGAATGAACATATACTCAGCCATCTCAGCTTAAATTAGCTATTTATATAATTGGGACATGACAGGATACGTCATGATATGACCAACACACACACACATTGCAATATATGATAAAGGCTCAACTGAAAGTGAGGGATGAGTCCTGCCCACACACGGCTGACCATTTTATATGCTGGCTTCGAAAAACAGGCAAAGGAAACATCAACATCATTTTATCAATTTTCAAAGACGTTACCAGTAGTACCGCACAACAAAGATAGGAAACTATCGGAGAAGTGAGTTGTTGTGATGCGTGGATGGCAGAGCGAACCCACTGACGGGTCGAAAGGAGGTTGAGGCTCTGAGTATCTCTCTCTCTCTCTCTCCCTCTCTCTCTAACTCTCGCTGTCACCTTCTCTTTGTGCCTCTTTATCTCATCCCCTTTTTGCGTGTCTATCTCTTGTCTAGTGTAGTTGTAGTTGTAGTTGTACTGTAGTTCTACTTGTAGTGTAGTCGTACTTGTGGTTAAAATTATAGTTGTAGGCGTCATGTGGGTGTAACGTAGCGTAGCGTAGTTGTAGTGAAGTCGTAGTGTAGTTTAGGTGTAGTTGTAGGTTTGGTTGTAGTTGTAGCTTAGCTGTAGTTGTAGTAGAGGGGGTAATAGTAGGGGAGGAGGAGTAGTAGTAGCAGTAGTAGCAGCAGCAGCAGCAGCAGTAGTAGTAGTTGTGGTTGTTGTTGTGGTTGTTGTTGTGGTTGTTGTTGTGGTTGTTGTTGTGGTTGTTGTTGTGGTTGTTGTTGTTGTTGTTGTTGTGGTGGTCGTCGTCCTCGTCGTTGTAGTTGTAGTTGTACGAGTACTTGTAGTTGCGTGCACTTTCGATATCTCAACGTCCAAAAGTGGTCTGAGACCATCAATTTTTAACACTTTTACTTCGAAATGTGCTTCGTGCCACACTGCCAGACAGCGTGCACTTTTTAGACATCTCACGCTCCAAAAGTGGTCCGAACGTGGTGTGCTTTTAACATTTTGACTTGGAAATGAGCTTCGCGCCACAATGGCGTGCACTTGGTCTCTTCTCTGCCTCTTCCCATCTCCACTGCTTCGTGTGTCCATGTTGTCGGAAGTTTGACTTCTAAACTTCCTTTGATCAGGAGATTACCAAATACACCAAATACAATACAAGTAGTGAGAACTAGGCCACTAGGCAAGCAAACTTGGGTCGTCCTGCGACAGTTCAGGTACAAAACTTGGAAGACCGGAGGCACCGGAGGTGGCTATGCGATCACTGAGGAAATGGGCCGATGCTAATCCAGACAGGTTCTTTGTAAACCCAGTGGCTTCTGGTTAGCTGCTTAACTCTCTGCAAACCGGAATCAACTGGTCTTATTTCTGTTTCACGACTTCATCGCTCAACCACCTGGTTTGAGTAAAAAACCTTTCCCCTTGATAGCCGCCTTTTCCTCCACGGATCGTCAAGTGACAGGCGCATCGTCCAACACACCTGCGCAGTAGTCCCAAAATCCCTTGAAGCTGGAGAGTCGTTCAACTTACCATCTGGTTGTGACTAACATAGCCATGGAAAATCCCTTAAAAATGGAGGTATTCATAGGAAAATCATCTATAAATTCTATAAATGGGCCATGGCTTCCATGGCTATGTTAAATAACCAGAGGGTATCATTTGATTCATAAAATATGATCAAATCATATAAAACTCGTGCTACACCTCCACCCACTAAGCTTCCCTGGCACAAAAATCAGATCAAACGGCAGCGATGGACCGTAGTGATGACCTATTGATGTGACGATAACACGACTCCCTGCTGTAGATGATCAAGGAGAGTTTGACCTGGTGAGGAGCCAATGACCCACACATGCCAGCCATCCAGCATCAGCCAGCCATTCGGGAGTATTTCAGTGCACCAGCATTCGGGTATTCACTAGATATAGTGCTCAACATGTATCATATATAGCTCATGAAAGTTAATTGATGATGTATGTTTATAGTATACGAACTATCATAATTTCAGCACTTGCTCATCCGATTGATACCGGTATCTTATTGGTGGCATCACGTAACCCACAACCAACCACAACCAGCCACATCCACAGCACCTTCACGCTCCGACAAGGGCCGGTTCATGAAAGTGAAACAGAAACCTTGGCATCTGCGTTGGTTTCCCGTTGCCTTGTGGGCCTTGTTTCAATGGGAAGGGATTAGACTTTCCCAGCAGGGTCCTCCATGGAGTTCGATAACTTTCCCAGCTAACACTGATGAATCTGATGACAGGGAGCCAACTGAAGCAGGAAATTTTGAACTGAGTTGGGAATGTAAATATAGAAGTGTAATTAAGGGAACAAAATATGTATCTACCTATCTATGTATCTATCTACCCTATATATATATATGATATGTATTAATATATATGTATATAGGTCAATGATGCACTGAACCATGTGAAGTCCAACCTTGATCATGTAAACTATCAGGAGTTGATCCTCACTAGCATTCTCAGATCAAACATAAACAAGGTGTGTGGCGTCCAAGTCATGGTCTTGTCTCGGATGGTCTAACTATTTAACCTCAGGTAAGGTTGGTTGGTTGGTTTTGCAGCTTAAACACTTGAATTTCGATATTGCAGAGTTTCACACTAATCTCCTCGGGTCACAAGTCAAACATATATGGCAGTAGCACATTTCTCTCGCTGAACCTTCTACTTTTCTCTTTTTGTTTGGTGGTACCCCAAATTCTAACCCATCAGATGCGAAAAACCGCTCCGACCTCCCTTCTGGGATGAGCAACAATTGGACCATAAAAAAAACTCCAGTGACGACTGAGCACCGCCAAATCCTCCTCTCTCAGTGTATCACAAGTGTATCACAAGTGTATCCCCAGTATGCTTAGTTTTCTACTCCACAAAACATACTTGCTGGTTATATGCCATGATTCCCTCATTAAATCATTATATCACCATAAAAAACAACTGGTTTCTAGCAAGTTTCCGCCCAAACAAACCACATTTCTTGGTTCTAAGCTGATTTACCGTGGTTTCCATCCCATATCTTCCCCAAATTTGTCGCCATGTTTTCCCATCTTTCTAACAAACTTCATTCCAGTTGGTTTTTTTTTTGGGACCCCGTTTCTAGGGTGAAATCTCAACCACTTATATCACTTATCAGTTAGGGCATATTCTCCCATTATATCTCCATGACAGTTCGCCTTTTTTAGACCAGGGTTGCCATCTTTCACCGGATTCGAACAGGAAAAAACACAAATTACTTTACTTCGTGTGATCCCCACCATGACATGTATACATTTTGTTACTGGCAAATCTTCTGGCATTCTATCTGACATATTTTCTGGCATTCGATCTGGCATATCTTCTGGCATTCTACCTGGCATATCTTCTGGCAGATGTTCTGGCATATCTTC
>Ga0126342_10020134_pt1 | contig 11248 bp, 14 predicted proteins | sample Cyp1metagenome_FD_92528 | JGI IMG/M metagenome (GOLD analysis project Ga0126342, IMG submission 92528) | Coral microbial communities from Lord Howe Island, Old Settlement Bay, Australia - Cyphastrea 1 metagenome | ecosystem: Host-associated > Invertebrates > Cnidaria > Coral ...
CCCTTGTCCCCAGGTTAAACCCTAAAGGGTTGAGTAACATATGGAATAGAGAGACAAGTCAACATATGCCCCCATGTCCTCCCCTAAACCCCAGTCCCCCTAAATGTCCCCTTGTCCCCAGGTTAAACCCTAAAGGGTTGAGGAACATATTTAAATTATTGTTGTTTAGGGGCGAATGTGACCCCTTTTGGTTTAGGGGCGAATGTGACCCTCTTTTAGGGGCGAATGTGACCCCCGTCCCTGACCCCCGTCCCGGTTTGAAAGTTCCACCTATCACTTGCGAGGAGCAGAGGCACATCGACGAAGCTCCAAAGCGTATAAGTCAGGCTGCACAGGCCAGCCTCCAAATTAGTGGGGTTTACAGAATATACCGATCGTAAGGAGGGCATGATGATGGGATGACCGTAACTGTAACCCATGTACCATGTAACTTGACCATGGCAGACATGTTGGCTGATTCATGGTCTTAGATACCTTTGGATTAGTTGAAAGCACCAATCAGTCGAGTGTGGCTTTGTGATTATTGGGACGGTGCAAAACTGGACTTAGGGCAGTTGGGGGCAAGGGGGGCAAGGGACGCAGGGGACGGAGGGGTCATAAGGGGCGCAAAGGGCGGCTATTTTCTTTTGGAACTTTAGACATGCTTTGACAATTCTTACCCTCTGGTAAACTAACATAACTATTATGGAAAATCACCATTTTTAATGGGTAAATCCACTATAAATAGCAATTTTCAATAGCTATGTAACAAATTACCAGAGGGTAACCATCATTGAAGATTTTTGGGTCCCAGAACTTTGACTACCTGGTGATCTGAGTGGAACATAGTGGAACTACTTTCCAGATCCTGCGGGGTGCAGTGCCAAACGCCTCATGGGTGATCACCGATTCACGACCGAAGTCAGACATTTGAACACGACAGGTGTGGCTGGAAAAATCACTTGACAAGAGATGAAACAAACACATTGGTTGAATTATTCAGTGACTTGTTTGTTGGTAGTTGTGATTTAAAACCTAATTTGAGTATTTCCAATGGTTCAAAACATCACTTCAGGATTTTCCTGTTGAGGGCATACAGGTGTATACGGTATAATATTACACAATTTTCAGATAATAATGATGTCCCATTTTGGGACCCATGGACCATCATGGACCCGGCCGAAGCCAGGCGAATCTCCTTCCGTTTCTTTTGCACAACCTCGACACGGGCGAAACCACCATCCTCGAAGAGGAGTGGAATACGTGCCTCTATGGCCATGGATCAAAGACCAGCCTTGGCTTCAGTGTTTACCACATTATGGGTATACCATGGTACACCCAAATCAGACGGTTTATCACGGTTTATCATCATTTTCACATATTTTCACCATGAAAGAACGCATTTCCATTTGGATCATTTGAGGTATGCCCAATTTAAAGACAGACCCTTACCATTGGTCGCTTTCCTGTGCGCTTTGCAGGTACTTGGTCGAGCGTGGCGCTCCGCCCAACTCGACATTGGGGCATGACCCTGAATGCAAGCTGGACGGGGCTGACAGATGCTGACAGGTAAATCTCAAGGGCTGACAGTTGGAGGGAACATCAAAGGGAAACGATGGTTTCTAACACCAATCGAGTCTTCCCGTGAAAATTATCCCTTCAACCAATTCTGGGATGGTAGGAACTCAGGTCATGGCCCACTGATATCCCACTGATTTTGGAGCTTTCGATTCTCAGAAACACCTCTAGTAACTAGTAACCGCAGTGTGTAACCACCATGTAATGCGTAATGGCGTTGTTGATTTTATCATATGTTATCCATCTTCCAGAAAATATTAAAATCGCACATCAATTGGTGGATGATTTGGATTCTCCCCAAGTCTTGGGGCGCAGGAGGCAGCGACCGCGGCTGTCGCTATGCACAAGGCCGAAGGCGCCGCTGCTCTCAGTGGCAGCCACTGGCTGGAAGGGCGACAACGTCAGCAGCCCAGTGACCTTTCCATGCGGGCATGGCACGGTGGACGGTTGGGAATGAAGCAACGAAATTGGGGCTTCAGCTGCAACTTCTGGAAACTTCGGATTTTGATCAGCAATGATCGATACTGTCGTCGATACTGGTTGATAAGGCTCATACCAGTATCATATCTAAATAGATCTTAGATGATCTTAGCATCACTCTGGATGATTAAAATCTGGTGAAACCTCCGAAACGATCAGTGACGGCAGCATAAAAACATTGGCACGATGATGCACGATGGCTTGAGGTGAGGCCCTTCGTGCACTGGGAAAGGCTGGAAGCTCGTGAAATTCATGGTGTGGATAGAAGCCTCAGATACCCTCTGGTAAACTAACATAGCTATAGAAAATCCACTATAAATGGCCATTTTCAATAGCTATGTGAAATTACCAGAGGGTATCAGAGACAGTGTGAAATCGCATCGCTCGATTTTCGTTTGTCCTGAAGAGAGGCTTCTCCAAGATTTGACACATGCCTTTTTGATTGGCTTTCCTTGCGCCAACCAGGAACATGTAGAATGTATATATATATATATATATATATTATATGTATATATATATATTTGGCAAGCCCAAGCATAAACCCCAAGTTGAGCCTTTTTGTATGCAGGCATGCTTGCAATGAACCACCTCCAATTAGAGGTTCATCCCATGGCCAAGGTTTGACTGACTCAGCCTGGCCAATGGCCATGGCTGCATTTCTCACGTCCGGCGCTTGCGTAGCATTGGCTAGTGATTCGCCATGGCTAGTCATTGAGGTTCGTCCAAGGGGTCCGCTCCATTTCTCAGTGAAACGAAAACTCATATTTTGATTACTTTGGGGGAGTGATGGTTTTGACCCATAGCAATTTGGATTGTAGCTCCATCCTGGGATTTCAATGGAGTCTACACATGTTTATCCTTGTTTGATGCCATGGTTCTCTGTCACAAATTTCTTTCTTTGATGCGCTAAATAGACAGCTAATGATTGCTGGCTGGTTTGGGTCCAAGAGGATTCCTTTCCTGTGAGCATTTTCACCCAAGAAGTATCCCAAGGATCCCAAGGTAGTGGCCTGAAGCATCCACCATCGTATAACCTTGACCCAAACCATCGTACAGATGCACAGTTTCACTTGGCCTTTCGAAAGGCTTTTTGCAGGTCAGAGGGGCTCCCCATGCCTCTCCATGTACAGCTCAGTGGCAAAATTGGCGCAGCGATTGGGCGGATGCCAAGGTCATGGTCCGAATGATCATGCAGATGATAGCCAATTGGCACACAATGGAGTTTCATTTCCATGAACTCCATCCCTTAAAACAAATGAGGTTGCAGTGCAATCACAATCCAAAAATCCCTACTCTTCGGAGTGTGGATGAAAGCATCCTATAGGTCCTATAGATCCTATGTCATCCTCATAAACCAGTGAACACACCAGTGCTCTCTATATTGTATTCACCTCAATTGAGCCGGTCCATATTCCCCTACTATGCTTTTGTGACCCCAAATTAGCTCGTTTCGTTTTGTGCGTTGGTGTGCGAACGGTTCAAAACTGATTTCGTCAGTTGGAGTTCCTTGATAGATGTCTTCTACCAATTTCAGGCTGGCAATGTACTTATATATTTTGTTGTTGCACAATCGTATCGCAGTATCGCATGTACTGTGTATATACGTAGTTTTCACCTTTGACTGTGGCATGGCTCAAGTAAAATATGCATTGCAGAGTGTAGCTGGATTTGTGGTAAATATAGGCTGTTTACCCGTTTCAATACATTTCATTTTTGCATGTTTTGGCAAAAGGCCACCGACACAAGTAGCCTGTATTTATTTACACGTTTCGAGTTTCGAGCTCTTATTTCTTTTCATTCTTGTTGATCTAGAATCTAATTTTGATTCCTTAAACCCCTTACCCTGTCTGCGACAAGCACAACATTTTCACTGGTCCAGTGTAGTTCCCCCTTTCATTTTTCTGACTCAGCAAGACCACGAACGGTTGCAAACACAACAGTTGCTCTAAGCCTTTAGGCATCGTTTGCCATGCTATGGTAGCCAACGTGCTGCCATGCTCGGAGTAAAACTCATGGATGACATCAAGGGCGAAAGGCCGGAACCCCAGCTTCAGCAGTCTGAGAAAAGAATGGCATGGAAACAATACTGGCATGGATGGATAGATCAATTTGACGTAGATAGACAGATAGGTAGATGGGTAGACAGATAGGTAGATAGATAGAGACATATATAGAGATATTCTATGGACACCAGTGTGCAATAGAGATAAAAAAAGGAGCAACAACACTAATATAGATTAGCAGCTGGGAGGCTGATAGTGGAGAAGGTGTGCATGCCCCTTGCTGTTTTGAAGATCAACGGCAATAGAAATTGTTTTTCTTTCAGCACCAGATCTTGCCCGAGACTCCGTTCACCAGGTCCTCTTGCCCTCCTGAGTCTGGCTCCGACTCTGGCTCAGCAACTGTTTGGGGCCACAGTTCTCTGCCGCTGAAAAAAACGCCTTGTGTCATGAGCACACAAGGGGTGACGTGGTGACACGGTCATGGCTGGAGCCCTTTGCCAGTGAGGGAAACTTGAAACAATCCCAAGAAGGGGGGTCTTGTAAATGTCTCTAATTTTTTTTGGGTATCATTTAGTAGGCATGCTCCTACAACACCAAATTTTCAATATTTCCCGGGGTCCATAGCCATGCGAGGCTGGCATTTATTCTGGGTTGAGAGGTACTTAAATCAAAACACGGTAGCTGCTTCGCCAATTCAATCGTTCTTCAACCCCCATCATCAAACCGTGTTCCCTTTATGAAATGAATAAGCATTGATAGCCCCGTCCTGTAATCGTAGTTGATGTTCTGCAGCTGGCAGCTCTTTGTCTTGCTCAGGCCTGGAGTACTGACCACTCTGCCATCCGAGGAACTTGTGGACATTGACTGTTTGGAGGTCAGGTTAATTCTTCTTTGCAGTTGGGGGCGGCCCCCTGATCGCAGATACAGCTTCTTATGACTGGAGGCAAGGAATCGCTCCTGGTTATAACTTGATTCATAAGTGATAGGTATCCCTTATTGCACCAGGACGCGAAGGTACCCACTTCATCCCGCTTGCCTCAGGATGCATGTGTACTTTCCTGGCCCTTTGATCCAACATGCAGAGGTCTCGCCCTCTGGCCAGGTGCGCAGTTTACACGTGGACTGGGCGAACATCAGGCCCTTTGACCGTTGGCCGCTGGAGGACGCAGTTGAACCGATTTGAACCCGGGATGCATGCGATTCGGAAGGGGTTGAATATCGGCTGGCAGGCGGCGGGTGTTGCAGTTTGATGCTATTTGGCAGGCCGAAGACACAGACAGAGCCAGTCATGTTTTATTAGAAACCGTTTCAAGTGACGGCCATTGCCATTTCCTAGCTTTGATCCGCAAGGCTCCGCAGCCCCAGCTACTTTTGCAGTCGGTTACTTAAGGGCCATTGGACGTTGCAGTGGGTTTTGTTCTCACACGCCTGACATGACAGTGGCTGCTGGCACATGTCTGCCAACGACAACGAAGCTGAAATGTCAGAATGGGAGAGGAAGAAACACAACATGCGACCAAACCAGACTCATGAAAACTGAGTCACTAGAAGGGTCTACTGATTGCTGATGCACCGTGAGAATGTTTCATGCATTTCATCCGACCCTTTGAGCTAGCACATATAGATGAAAATAATATGGGAGGGATTGATGTGGAAACTTGGCCCTTGATATTTTTCTTTCACTCTCAGAAAAGTCTGCTGCATGGGCTTTCCCGCATGTGGTTCGCGAGCGCATCTAAGCTCAGGCGTAGTTTCCATGTTGAGCATCATTGAAGTACTCAACCTGGCAATCTTGGGCAGACTTTGGACAGCAGGGCAGCTTTACACTTGATGCATGCATGAACACCCTAAAATCGTGGGTACGGATCCAAATTAAAGCACCAGAGGACCACACATTGATCTCTACTGTAGCGTTCTAACCATCCAACTTTAGGGGTGCCAAGGTTTTTTCTCCAACCCCTTTTTCGACAGATGATCTCAAGTAGAGCCAACGGGACTTACACTCTTGGACGCTTCAGAGTGTTGCTGCAATGATCCTTGGTGCGATGGCCCTGCAGCTCAACGAGCATCCTGTGGTCTAGATGGACAAAAGCGGGCCTGGAAGCAGCAAGCGCCATGGCCAGTGCGTTTGACTTCAGTTGAACCCCATGCCCCCACATATAAACATATATAAACTACCTGGGTTTGTTTAGGCTTATGTTTTATTTTCCAAATGGAAAATCCACATAAATCCACCATTTGGGGAATCTAGAATGAATATATTTGTATTTTTGGGAGACCCCTTAAGCAAATCCAAGAATACCTAACTCAAACCTCTGGTCTCATTGGGGGCGGCGATGGGATTGTTTGGTTCGGGTGAAGACATGGCAAATCATGGCAACATTGAAGGCCATCCCAAAAAACCGTTGGATTGTTTGCAAGATTTTTAAGTATAATATAAATATAAATCATCCATTGTTGGTGCCGAACATTTGTTGATCCTCAAATTGGATGATTTTGTTCAACACCGAACATTGCCAAAAATGGCCAATGTTTGATTCGATTGGCATACCATTGTGCATCGCAAGCAGTGGCCCCGTGGCCAAATTCAGTGAAACTCTCTTGGCTGAACGAGAGAGCTAAGGCCGAAAAAAAAAGACCATGCTTCAAAAGCAAACGAGAAGCCCAAGGACAAGCCCCACAAGACTGACAAAAAGGAGAAACATAAAAAGCCAAAGAACAACAAAGAACACAAGAAGGACTCTGTCTCGGGGCGTGGAATGTTGAACTGCCAGGGCTGACCACACGCGTGGCTTACTTGCAATGCGCTTATCCCTTGAAATTTCGGTATGATATACATATATGTATGTGATTATATATATAGATATATGCACTGAGCCACTGAGCCATAGAAATGTTTGTGTTGGACCTGGTGGATGTTGGGATTCTGCAGGAGAAAAAAGAGAAGAAACGAAAACATGATGAGAATGTACTCGCCAAAGAAGGCTGGATCATTCATGTCCAGAGCTTCCACGTTAGATCTTTACTCTATGACCCCCTGTTCTTAAATGAAGTTATATAAATGATCTTAAATGTACGTGGATATCAGGTAGTGGTCAAACTTGGGGACCCCAAAATGTCCACAATCGGGTTGGCGGCATGCATCAGAATAGTTTCTTCAAGTCAACATATCCACATATACACACACAATAGAGGATCACACACACAAATATGTATAAATATATGTATACTGTATATATATATATATATATTATACAGTATGTATGTATTCTATTGTATGTGCATATGCATGTATATGAATGACAGTAGAATCCCAGAACCCTGCTTTAGTATGGGTTCACGAATTGCCAAAATCTGAGGAACCCCCTGACGTCCCAGGCGATGTGAGCGAGGATGAGTTGCCTCCTCGAGACGACGCTTCGGAGGGAGGTGAGCTGGGCAAAGATTGGCAAATGGACGAGAGGTAAGTAATGGGTGATTTATGGTATTTTTTTCATATTTTTTTTGCACTATCAGTGGGGAAATGCAATATCCAGCTAAAGATGTGGTGGAAAAGAGACGAGTTCTATGCATTTCTCCTTTTGCAAGGGATCCAGGGCTAGCCAAGTGGCAGTAATGCGCCTTGTGGCGGTTTCTACTATTTTCATCTATTTTCTACTTCCAACCCTGCCAGGGATTATCATTCCCAATGATCAGTGACTCATATGGCTATGGATCAATACCTATTAATACCATTTTTAGGGGGATGAACATCCATTTACCAGCTATTTTGATGTTCACCAGGGGTACAAGGTTTTGACACACTGCCATATATCTTTCAAATTCTTTTCACAGCTCAGATTCCCAATATTCCCAGCGATTTCTTGACATATGTGTGGAAACTGGCACATAACTGTGGATGATCGATCCCGATTACTTTATATAATTTGATGGTGGTCACGGTAGCAAACTATAAATTTTATAAATGATTGCCCAATGGTATCACTCTGAACATTCATATCTCTGCCAACCGCAACGCTGTCGCGCCGCAGGCGAAGAGGCAGATCTTTGGAATTCCATTGGAACTGTCATGGACACTGCCCCTGAAGAACGCAAGCTGGACGTCACGGTCGGAGGAACCCCGGAGCCACAGGCCTTGCGCTTCGTTGGGATGGGTTGCAAGCAGTAGCTCTGTGGTACAGAAAGGGCATGTCCAAGTCTGCTTAGGTCTAGCCTCACTGTTTGGAGTAGAACATTACATGTTTTTTTCCTTAACACTAAATACATCCATAGATTAGAAGTTATAAGAAAATGAATGAACAAATTATAAATAAATAAATGCACAGCTACAGTAAATAATTTATAAATATGTATATATACATGTACATGAATAGATATCAAGAGACATATTTTATCTCTTCAAAAAGCATTCAGTAACCTACACATGTTTTTTAAATCCCATGGCGTTACCACATTTGAAACATCCAAAGACTCCAGCTTGGGTGCGTGGTCCAGGGGAAGCAGCCGCCCACGCCCGTGGAGGATCACGTGATTCAGGCCATTGTGGGTCTGTCCAAAGCCACTGAATGGGGGGAACAATGCATCAAACCGGGATCAATGCCACATCCTTCGTAGCCGTCTGGGAGATGCACGATGGTGTTTCTTTTGACTTGCCACGCTGCCGGCAGGTTCCTGCTGACATCATGGACCGCGTGGCTGACAAACTGCCGGCTGTGGGGAACATGGTCAAGACAGCAATGCTGGTGATGAAAGGCAGCACTGTGCATATTTCAGGCGCATCCGAATGGTTGGAGAGATTTACAGTGTACGCAGGTCGGGTATAAGGAAGATCCTTTTGGGATTTTGCGGGTATATTTTTTTCAAGCCACCAATGTATATGTTTATATGTACCTAAAGTGTGCCATATAATATATGTCTATTCTTTTTGGAGCTAACTTCCATGATCCCAGCTGGGTGGGGCTCAGCTGCAGGCCCGCTGGAAGCCAAGCTTCGTGCGAGCCAGGGCCTTGCAGCCGTTCTGGACAATCGAGTCGCGGAAGGCACGGTGGGTGGGATCTCCAGTAGCGGTTTTCCTTTATGGTTGCTCCCCTCACAACAGGATGGCTATGTGAGGTTCAAATCCTGAAATAGCGGCCAAATGATTTGTCAATCTTGTTCTGGCGTATCATATTCCAGTTCTAAGGGTTCTAAGCGGGAATGCAAGTGAAGTACTAACCTACTAAGAGGATCATGCCCCAAGGCATGGTAGATTGCAGCTGTCAAACCCTCTTGATTGCTGTTTCAGGAGTTCCAGATGTCACCACCGTGCACGTGTTGCCTGAGTGGGTGGACACTTGGGATGGATGCAAGGCGCTTGAGGATGAGTTACTGGATGGCATTGCGTGGCTCCCCACATCGACTTGCCCAAGAATCTGTAGAATTGTTCTTCTGGAAGCTCCAATGAAGGGTCCTAAAATGTTTTGAAGCAACAGAAGGGGCCCATGTGCAGATCCTGAGGCTACAAGTCCTTATCGTTTTCGAGAGGCTTCGCGGACAATCTGCTTTTTCCCATGGGCACCTTGCAGGCTTGCCATACAAACAGATGAACTCTGAAGGCGCGGTGAGTTGTGTCAAATTGATTCAAATTGTGTCAACTGTCCTCTTGAGAAGGATGGGCCAACAAGAATCCAATCATAAGTGGCTGTGCCATGACCATGATTCCCTTTTTCCCGTGCTGTGTCCAGCCGATGATAGCGGATGATGATGATGATGATGATGATCATGATCATTATTATTATTATCATGATAGTGATGATGAGGAGGAGGATGAGGAGGATGAGGATGAGGATGAGGATGACGATTGTGAATCAAACCGCACCTCTGGCTAGTACATGTTAATGCGGCTGGCGAAACCCCAATGAACCCAAGGCATCCTAAAGCAAGAAGTGCTTCAAAGTGTCTACCAAACAACCGTCCAAATCAAGCTAGTAGTCATACTAGTACTAGCATGGGTAGCAATTGAACATGACATGCGGCTGGTGCTTCCCATGTAGCCTTCAAACAGCAATTTCAATCATGCAAAGCCAGCAGCCTTCTTGTGTTAGCTACTCCATTTCTTGCGAAGGTTGATTTCAACTGGAGCTTTGAACCTCCATAGCCCTTCAAGCGGAAAGGAACTCAATTTCGATCCGGAGGGACCCCTACAGTACAATTTCGACATGGCTGATGAAACACATGCAGAGCTGTAAGAGATTTCCCGCTTTTAACACCAGCCCCAAGCCAAAGCCATCCAAGTAACCCCAATATACCCCAACAATCCCCACCACATACAAACACCATCAAACACCTAGATTCCCATCACTAATCATAGATACCTATCTACATTCTTCTCTATGCGTGTACCTGAAAATTGGGGTATGCCTTAAATGATTGCCATTTTCGTGGGGTGTCGTGACAATTCACCACAGGATTTTAAGGGATACCCAATTTACTTACCAAAACCCGGGTCCACAACTTCTGTCCCAGTCTGTCCCAGGCCAAGAATTTGAAAAGTACCAGCCGGTGATCGCCCCCCAGCTGCACAATGGCCGCATCGCATGCGGTGGAAAAATTTTCGCCCCGTCCTGAGGTCAAGAAGATATCACCCGGAGGTACCCGAGTCCAAGTGACGTGGTGTTTTGTCGCCTGCCAGAAATGGATGGCTAAGGTATTAACCATATTTAGCCATGGATATTTCATGATATTTCCCATTAACAATATACTAAGCATCAACAGTATTAACTACTATAATCCCATGGGTGAAAGCATGTGGAAACCCACGAACTGGCAGTGCTGATGATGCTGCCTTAGGTTTTGCTGTTGCCTGCCTAGCATGCCTCCGTTCCATTCTTCCCCTCAGGACGGCTTGCTGAAAGACGAGGATTCCTCCAAACTGCAAGCGGCAGTCCGAGTGAGCATCATGGGCACGCCGAATCCTCATTGGCTCGTCCAAGATGAATTTTTATGAAAAGAGATTCAATGTGGGTGTGTCTGAAAATGGGGTATACCCACAGTTTAAATTCATTTAGATATGTAAACGCAGACAATGATGGCATACACACACAGATATACATACATACATACATACATACATACATAGATACATAGATACATAGATACATAGATACATAGATACATAGATACATAGATACATAGATACATAGATACATAGATACATAGATACATAGATA
>Ga0126342_10020135_pt1 | contig 11248 bp, 8 predicted proteins | sample Cyp1metagenome_FD_92528 | JGI IMG/M metagenome (GOLD analysis project Ga0126342, IMG submission 92528) | Coral microbial communities from Lord Howe Island, Old Settlement Bay, Australia - Cyphastrea 1 metagenome | ecosystem: Host-associated > Invertebrates > Cnidaria > Coral ...
GTGCATGTATGTGCATGTATGTGTATGTATGTGTATGTATGTGTATGTATGTGTATGTATGTGTATGTATGTATGTGTATGTATGTGTATGTATGTGTATGTATGTGTATGTATGTATGTATGTATGTGTGTATGTGTATGTGTGTATGTGTGTATGTGTGTATGTGTGTATGTATGTATGTATGTATGTATGTATGTATGTATGTATGTATGTATGTATGTATGTATGTATGTATATATGTGTGTGTGTGTCTGTATGTATGTACGTATGTATATGATATACAGTATGTATCCTTCAGTCCTGCAATTCATTCCAATCCATTCCAGTCCTACTATTTTTGTCACCGCCCTCTGGTAAACTAACATAGCTATGGAATATCACAATTTTTCATCTGTAAATCAAGTATAATTAAATGCTATCAATTGGCCTTTTTCACCTTTTTCAATAGCAAACTGTAACTTAAATCAACCGAGGTTTTTCTTGGTTAAAAACCACAATTTTTCCACATTTCTCCACTCTACCGTCCCTGACCCCATCCCTTCCCCCATCCCTTCGGAAAGTTCTCAGGGCTAGGCATCGACGCCACCGTTGGCTGCTTCCACCTTCTTTTGGAAGGCCTCAGCGCAGCAGGTCAGGACGCAGGACCATCGGTTTGGACCTATTTTAAGAAGGGATACCACACAAAATAGTGGAATATTTGTTATTAGTGGATACTAATGGATATTAGGCCTATAAGATATTGTTTTAGGTCCTTTTAAGAGGCCCAATTATATAGCTATATTTTTAGAAGGAAACTGATGATCTGATGATCATATAAATTTGAATTGGGGGGATGCTGCTAAATTTTCAAACCCACATAGCCATAGCAAACAAAAAAGAAACACCAAGAAACAACATGCAAAAACTGCTGCAGCAACTGACTATCATGCGCTTGGGAAAGTCTTAGAGCTCTTTGCTCACCATGCAGTTGTTGGGAATTTGATGGAATGTGGATAGCGCTGAGAAAACCGCTCCCCCCACCGGATAAACAAAGACATCCGGGATTAGGCGCGGCCATTTTCATGTTGCGAGCTTTTGGCTCATGAACTGACTGCTTCCAGTACCATGAACTTTCAGACAAGCAAAGAGCTACTGATGTCCTGCTGAAAAGCTTAGGAATTCTGTGGACACATGCAAGAGTCAAACAGTAGAAAACTGATTCAGAGACCTTTTTCATTTGGTACCATCACATCGCTATCATCGCTCTTACAGTAGCTCCTGCGTATTGTCCTGTCCGATGGGATCTGTCTGCATCAGATCTCGAGGAGCTTCTTTGCGAGAGGCCTCAGCCGGTGCAGTGGTCATGGTCCAATTCTTCAAGTTCAACACAGGAAAGACGAAGGCTTCCAATTGCATCAAATGGATCTTCCAAAACTCTCAGACGCATGCGATATCATAAACATCTTCCACACATTCCACATGTGTGTGTAAATTATATGTACGTATATAACACCAGTTTTTAACATTTTAAAACTATTATCACTCATGACTCTCTTCATATCTCCATGAATAGATCATCCTTGGATGCCATCGCCAGTCTCAGTCCAGTCTCAGTCCATCATGGCCAGGTGGCCAATTCCTTCTCCATCATTGCCTGTCTCCGGTTCAACTCTTGGACCTGCTGGTCCAATCGTTCCACCGTGGACTGAAGTTCGTTCATGGCCGGCCCAACCATCACAGGAGAACCCACGGTGGTTCCCACGGTCGCTCCAACCATTTCAGCACCTGGCATCGTTCTGTCACATATTGTGAACTTATAAAAACTGCTTGGTGGTTTCAAGCCCTCTGAAAAATATGAAAGTCAGATTGGATCATCATCCCAACTATTGGGGAAAATCAAAAATGTTCCAAACCAACAACCAGCAAAACATTGAAACCTTGAAATTGCGTCTCTTACCCTCCGGTGTCCTCAAACATGGCTGACCTGAAGAATCCCCATTGACTTCGATGATTTTTCCAGCGAACCATCCATAAAAACTTCGGGGATTTCCGACGGGTGGATATCCTATAGGATTCTCGCGCTGTCAAGCGGATCAGGTGTATGATAATGTATCACATGGTGCCCAGTGCCCACAAAGTCTTTGCCACATCTATTTCAAAGGCTAAGCCTGACACAGTGTCGAAGTGATTAAGTGTCCGAATTGCTTCGTACGAGAAAACCTGCAGTAAAAACCAACCAAATTGGCGGCAAAAACCATAGTTTCCTGTATATAGTACAGTGATGTACACTGCAAAGAATAGATTTTTCCAACAAAACCGAGCTGGGTTGAAATTCTGCTGTCATGGACCTGTGCAGCCGAACTCCGCCATTCTGTAGTTGCTTTCGCTGGCTCTCACCTAAATTCAAACATGGGCAGGTGGAATCATGGGATTAGCAACCACTGGTGTTTTCGCCGCGGTTTATGGATCTCCATCCTGTAAAGAAATGACAGGTTTCGTTGAAGTCCCTAAATGTTATATATAGTAACCATTAGTAACCCTCAAAAAGATAGTTGGTCAAATCCGACGAAGATAAATTTACTTTTCTGCATCCTTTTTTGGGGGTAGTGTGATATACTGGTAAACCCAATGCCATAAACCATCCCCCAAATGCCGATTATTATATATTCTTATGGCTGTTTTTTTTTAACCGTCCCCAGTCATGGTAGGTTTATGGCATTGGTTTAAATTGGAAAATCTACTTCAGAACCATTCAGAACCCATAGATTTTCCCATGAAATATGAGGGTGTCCCGTACGGCCGCCTCGGCGAGTTCAGCGAGCCTCCGAGAGGCAGCCATGGACCTAGGTGAATGGATGGTTTTCCAGCCTTCATCCCAAAATCGATGGTTTAATATGGTTTAATGCGTTTTTATATGAATTATAATGTGGTTTATTTAAAATTATTAATATGGTTCCATGGATCCAATAATATCCACATTAGATCTGTTTTTGTGGGATATGATATAAGTATAAAATACTATAAAAAACATATAAAAACATATCCCTTAACTTGTTTTGGGGTATCACAAGAATCTCTTGGCGATTCACGCAGCTGCCGAGGGGCGCGATTGCCAGGCCCTGAGTGATTAGAAAGAAGACCTTTCCGCCAACATCTCCAGCATCCTCTGCCACTGAGGGAACCACCCTGGCAACGCTGAGATCGCAACGATGTTGAAACGGTTAAAGCTACCACGGTTCGATCGCAGTTTCTCCGAATCCATGGAAGTGTCACTAAATTCTGATTCTGGTTGAATCTTCCTGGATAATTCAATGAATATCAAAATCATTAAAGACCCCCATGGTTGATGGTCCCAGTCATGTGGAGGTTTCCTAAGTATCCATTCGTGGGATTTTCCAGGGATTTTCCATCATAAACCATCCAGCTATTGGGGTACCCTCATGACTATGGACACCTCCATGTTTCATCCCCAAAAACACCATGGGTTTCGTTTGGGCTTTCGCTGCACGATTCGACCATGGCACCAAAGCGTACTGAAGCCATAGGCAGTCCAGGCCTGAGATTTTCGACCAGCGATGGCATCGGATTCTTGTGCTCAAACCATCTGCAGATTGATGGTTTAGATATGTTTAATATGTGTATATTTATAAAATATGTTAAACTCCGTTTATATGTAATATATATATATGTGTTTATACATCAATCTCTCTCTCTCTCTATACATATATATATAAGCCATATGATTAAATTTGTGAAAACCCATTAGAATGACGGCTTTGCACCATTTTGCACTGCATGGAACAGCTCAGCTCAGGTTACAACCACAATGAAAAGAGCCAGCTTTGGCGAGCAGCCAAGTCCTGCACTTGTAAAAAAAGGCGCTTGGTTGGCCTTCGAATGGGAATGGGTCAAAACATGTCAAAACCTACAATACTCATCAATGACTACATAATAATAACAATAATAATAATTAATAATAATAATTAATAATAATAATAGTAATAATAATCAATAATAATAATAGTAATAATAATAATAATAACAATAGTAGTAATAATAATATATAATAATAGTAGTAATAATAGTAATAATAATAATAGTAATAATAATAATAATAATATATACATATATTTTTTTAAAAAAATAATAATATTATATAATATATAAAGATTCTCATGCTGTATTTCGGGGGGATGACAATCCATAAATCTCAGCAATTTTAGGATTTTAGGGTGATAACCAAAGGGCACAAGGGTTTTGACCCATTACATGAAAGATTGTGGGTGATAACCGGGGGTTGGTCGCCAATGCCGTCCTTTGCAACATTCACAGCTGCAAGCATCCCTGACAGGATCACCAGAGGTCACCACGCTGCTACATATGCTACATCATCATCAAGGATGTGCGCTTGGACCGCTTGGCCTATAGGTACCCAGAAGTGGCACCACTGGAAGGACTGCCATTACTCCAGCAAAAGCCTCAAAATCATATGGCAGCTTCGGATTTCCAATTTCACATGTTCTGGACCTTACTAGTGCTATAGCTGTCTGAAATCTTGGCACCAGGCCAGAAGTCGATTTGTGGCTGGAAGTCGATCGCATCCCTTGTTGCCTCAAAAATGATCACAACTTTCCAGTTCTCCCACGGGCTGATTTTGTTTTTGTCCCCAGGCCTGACAGGGCCGGTCACTGACGGTCACTCTATGTTGTTTGTTCATTTCCGATAATCAGACTGCTAGTGAGCACCATTTTATCTTAAAACTCTGGTGAATCTACAAACTCATGTATGATTCGCTGTATGATATATTGGACCACTTAAAGCAACATGCATCCCGGCATAGTCACAGCTGCGTCCTGGAAATTCCCTTGGGCTCACGCAGTCTGATTGCTGTCGCTGGACCTATCTGATGAGGTGTGGCAGGCGGATTCATGAATTGGGTAGCACATTTTCAGACAAACCAATTTAATTAGTGGCCATTTAATGGTGGAACATGATGAGCAAGCAGTAGATTTATGGCTACCCATGGCTACCCATTTTTAGACAAATAAAGATAAATCTATGTGTTGCAGCGGCCCACCTCTTTTGCAACAGTCATATTATGCAGTGTTTGGCAGAGGCGATTGCGGCCACTAGCCAAATCGCAGTGAGAGCCACGTATCGGATTTCCAGGTGCACAGAAATTGCAGCGAAAATGGGCTCAAAGCAGCTCTTGCCAGCTGAGCCAATGTTATTCTTTGGACGTTCTCACTCAAAATCGTTCACATGCGATTCCAGGAAAATCAAGCTTGCCAAGCACCATGATGTTCTTTTCTGCAAGGATGGCTAGTCATAAGAGCTTTGCTACTCTGTTTTCCGTTACCCTTTATCTTGTGAACCATGTTTTCAGTGCTCATTGGCAGGACATACTCAAATTATTTCAAATGTCTTTCAGATCGCTGAAGTCAATCTCCATCTTCTTTTCGTTGGGATTTTCAGGGTCCTGAAACAGGCTGCGATCAACGAAAGCAACCAGCTGCGACCATGTCTGCTGTCCTTTTCAGGTCTCGCCCAGGGTACTTTCAAGGCAGCGCCAAAGACACCCATGACCACCACAGGCACGGCGAAAATCGAAATCGCCTTGAAACAAAAACGCAAAACCAACGCGATGGTCCAGGCATGGTCCAGGCATGGTCAAATCGGGATGCGATGGATCAGGAAAATTCAGGTTCCGACCAGCACTCCTTAGTGTCTTAGCGCCGTTTGCTTCACAACAGCAGTGATGCCAGTGATGCGTGACTTTGGGTATGGGTCAACAATGGTCAACATATATTTAGCCAGAGAAATGTCTTGAGTCTTAAGAATTTGATTCGAAAAGAGTGAAGAATGTGGACCTCATTTAACAATATTTAACCTCATTGGACCCATGCTCTCTATTTAGGCATCTCAGATGGGTAGGCATCCATAGCTATCCATCGCCCAAGCATCCAAGAATGGCGCTCCGGTCATCTTGAGAAAGGCCCGACAAACTGGGATCCGCTGGGCCAACTTGTTTCGACCTGGTTTTTGTTCCACAGCTGTGTGGAGGATTGTTGCTGGGTCACCCCAAAAATGTCAAATATCATCCTAGAATCCTATACATTATCAAATAACATGATAATACTCCTAAAATCTCCTAAATATAATATGTATGATAACAAGAATACATTTGGATGTATAAGTGTAAATGAATGTTAATGATATAATATTATGATTCATTGTCATATATATAATTATATATAATTGTCATATATTATCGTCCTCGAAAGGTCCAGCCGTGGCGTGTCAGACAGCGCCGTGGCCGAGGTGCTGCTCTCCCCATTGCTTCCACAGCGAGGCATACTCGGGCTCCTAAGCCAGAGGTCAGGCCCGGGGACCTAGGGCGAAACACGATTATCATGGGGATTTTTATAAGATAAATGGAGGTTTATTATATTTGATTCAATGGGAGATTCATCGGATATATTCAATAGTTGCTATTTATATCTATTTATCATTAAATATCATTAAACATTCTATAACAATAAAACTATAAGGAAGACTACAATGTACAAATTGAAGAATTGCTACCCTCCGTTGTCATCAAACATAGCTTTCTGGGGGTTCCCCAGTTCGAGATGATTTTCCCAATCATCGAAAATAGAGATGCCCTTAGGATTTCCCAGCTTTTCCCACGTGGGGGTTTCCTAAACTGGGGGTACCTCTAAATCATCCATCTTCACTGGATTTTCATGGATTTTCCATATATAAACCCGCCATTAATAGGGGTACCACCATGACTATGGAAACCCATGAAATCCCCATGTGTTGGTTGCCGGGGCCCTCAAACCTCCTGCCTTGTCTGGCGTTGTCAGAAAATCTGGCAGACCCTCGGGCCTGGGCGCCTGCGCGGATTAGGCTTCGAATCGGATGGAAAGAGCGTTTAAGAACACATTTGATAAACATATATAAACATTATATAATAAACTGAAAATAAACATAAACAACACATCAACCAAACATCAACAACACATGAACATACCCTGCTTATTAAAACATTGAACACCGATCATTTTTGGATAAACATCCACCAGCCTTGACTTGAGCGTTGGCAGCCGATGGTAACAAAAGGCCAACCGAGAACCTGTCAGAATCGGAGGCCGAACATCAACAAATCAATGGGCCTTCCATAAATGGGGGATCCCCAAAATGAATGGTTTATAAGTTTATAAGTCTATAATGGATTATTAAAATGGAATATCCCATGAAAATTGATAATTTACGTGATTTAGGGGTACCCCCCTCCAAATGGAATCCACCAGGGGAAAAACTATGTTAAAAGTTGACCGCGAATGTCGCCGGTTGAATCATGTTGAATCCCAATCCGAAGAATCCAGGAGATCTAAAAGAGCCTAAGGGGGCAGAGATTTGCTGCTCAGCATTTTTCCAATTACGAGTAGCATAGAAACCAGGAAAACCTACAGTATCAGTATCTTCTTTGGTTGCATAACTAGAAGCAGTAAGCCCCAAAACTTTGTCCAAAGCTTCGTCAAGTCACAAAGCAGCTGGCTCCGTCACCTGCATAGTGAACACATCTGACTCCACATGCAGCATGGCAAGAACGGGCTGCACCTTTCTACTTAGTCCTGGCCTTGACTCTCGAAGGAATGAAGGCCAACCTGGCAGTAAGAATAGCCATGACACAGAGATGCCAAGCAAAAACACACCAATCAGCGCTGGCACCAACTGCGCATTTTCAGGACTTTTCTTGGCGAAGATGTCTGGGCGTCTCTCAGAAAGCACATTGCTGTACCATTTTAGTCAGCTGTGAGTGCGTCCCACTCGTACTTGCTGAAGAAGCAAATCTGATCTTTTGCCCGCAGTATCAGTTCCTCATTCTTGATGGATGTATCCTTGGATCTGCTTAAGAAACAAAAAAAACATGCAAACTATTCCCCTATGTAAAGATTCCCCAAGTAGTTACAAACTACTCCCCTTGACCCATTCCGCAGTCGTAGTGGATTTCCCATTGGGAAAATTTCATCCAAATCATTCAGCTAAATCCAGGTATCTGGATCAACCACCTCACGTTCGCTCTCTTTGAGCCTCACCTCCACATTGTTGAAGGCTCGGATGACAGACTGCTCGTCCTGCTGCTCGTAGAATACCCAGCACACGTAGCTGCGGTTGTCGCCGCGACCTGAAAGCTTGGAGCTTTCCTTCAGGGGCCACACCATCAAAGAGAACTTCCAGCGGCTCATGTAGTCAATGCTGAGGAGCGTCTCAATATGTTTGCCCTTCACGATGGCCTGGCGTTTCACAAGGCTCCTTTTCAGCTTGGCTTTCTCCAAGTCCTCTTGTTCCAAGATCTCCTCATTGCTCGGCCATGCAGGTGGCACCCAGCCATCTGCCGTGGGATAGATTCCCTCGGCGGCCCACATGGCGCCCCTGAAACCAACGGGCACGACCCCCCCGTCTCCTCTTGAGCAGCAAATGGCATGGATATTGCATGGATCAAGTCGATTCTTCGATCAAACAATGAATCTATAAGAAGGTCAAACATCAAAACTCGTCAAGAGCTGCAACAAACTGTAACAGTACGCACGAGCTGCGACGGTTGATGCCTGGGCAAAACCACTGCGCATAGAAGCAGCCTTGGACGCGGTGACTGCAAAATTGAGTCAAGATAGTCAAGGATGCAGCCAAGCAAAGGGCGAGAGGTGGCGTTGTGCAAGGATAGTTCAGTTGGAGTTCAACAACTAACCCAAAGTAATCCCCAAATGGTCTTCAGGAGCCAGGAAAGCATGAAACACCCATTTTTGGAATCTCAAGGCTTCGATCGGCCAAGTGGCACTGCAAAGCTGTTGCTAAAGGGGGAGCGTTGCAAGCGCATCGCCATGGCACCAAAAAGTGGAAGCTCTCAGTAATCGGATGGTCCAAACATGATTCCTAAGACGATCTGCACTTATTTTAGTCATTTGTCGCAATCCTCTTTTGGAGAATAGTCGAGATGTGCTGTTCGATTCATAAATGTTGCTGAACTGCTAGAGCCAAAGCAATCCAACTGTTTGAACATGTTTGAACATGCCGCAAAAATATCAAAAATCCTGAGAAAATCATGAGATCTCCAATCATGTAGCGTGGCCCTGGCATGTTTTCATCCAAACGTGCAACTCTCAGAGCCTGCCGGCGGGTATACTTCACCTGCACGACAAGCAAAATGAAGAAATATGAAGAACATGTCCTTTCTGTCCGTTCCTTCAAGGAATGTCCCAGTATGCCCCAGTCAGATCATGTAGCTTTTCCTCTGTCCAGCCTGCCCTTGGCATGTCTTCTCGCAGCTTTCAGACGGCGGGGTTGTGACCTTCAAATCGTCCAGGTTTGAAAATTGGGAACACACTTGGCGCCACCCCCAGCTATGACCATCATGTTGTGGGGAAAGTCTTCCGGAAAGTATGGGAAAGTGATGAGAAGCACTGGATTTGGGGCTATCCATGGCTATCCTGTTGACAAAACCAGGTCATGGGATTTCTTGTGACTATGGCGCCCACCTCACATCTGTCCATGCACTCAAGAAGCCTCGAAAACACGGCAGAAACCCAGAGGGAAAAGTTTGAGCTGCCAGCTTGGTGAGCCATGTTACAGTTGCACATCACCCAAGCATTCGAAAAATCTCGGCTCAAAATGCTCAGCACATGCAGTCAGCGAAGTCACAATTTTCGGAGAGGGCCTGTCTTCCAAAGCATCGCCAACCCGCAAGCAATGATCCATGCAAACCTGCCAAATCAATCCAAATCATGCATCGAGGCTCAAAAAGATTGCTCCAGAGCCAAAGAACACCTCTAATTAACCCCTTTTCAGGCCCTATTCATCCGGTTCAAACCAAAGCGGCACGTCTCTCTCAAATTTCATGCAGAAATCGCAACGCATAACAAAAGTTGACACTACAGAGGAAGAGCTGACCAAGTCCCCCACTGCGGTAGATGATGATATGAGGGCTGTTACCAAGAGCCTGAGCAACTGCGCCATACTACAGCTACACTGGGCTTAAACATTTGTTGGGAATCCTTTGTCATTTGTCTGTAAGAAAAATGTTTGCCAAAAACTCTTGCCACTCTTCCGATCCAAGAGAGCTGCCTACCAGCTTCCCAACTGAAGCTACCTCATGCCTTGACACATCAAAACACATGGCGTTTCTAGTCGAAGACTCGGTTTCCTGCGCAAGGGTGCCACCTGGTCCCAAATACCAAGCAGTCCGGATCTCGGTTCGCAGCATGTTTTCTGTAGAAGGGCAAACTTCTGCCAGGTTCAAACCAAAGTTCACTGGGTTGATTGAAGGGAAAACCATGGAACATCAATATACATGAAACTCAGAGTAAACTGAGAAACATATTTATATAAGTCAGCGTAGCATCTACGAAAAATAGTGGAACATCTACATAAATCAAAGAAACACATAAATTAGTATCAAATATACATAAATCAGAGTAACACATAAACTAGTATCAAATTTACATAAATCAGAGTACCACACAAATTAGTATCAAATCTACATAAATCAGCGTACCACACAAATTAGTATCAAATCTACATAAATCACAGTAACACACGAATTAGTATCAAATCTACATAAATCAGAGTAACACAGAAATTAGTGTCAAATCTACATAAATCGGAGTAACACATAAATTAGTATCAAATCTACATAAATCACAATAACACATGAATTAGTATCAAATCTACATAAATCAGAGTAACACAGAAATTAGTGTCAAATCTACATAAATCAGAGTAACACAGAAATGAGTGTCAAATCTACATAAATCAGAGTACCACACAAATTAGTATCAAATCTGCATCAATCAGAGTACCACATAAATTAGTATCAAATCTACATAAATCAGAGTAACACATGAATTAGTATCAAATCTACATAAATCAGAGAAACACATAAATTAGTATCAAATAAACATAAATCAGGGTAACACAGAAATTAATGTCACATCTACATAAATCAGAGTAACACATAAATTAATATCAAATCTACATAAATCAGAGTAACACACAAAATAGTATCAAATCTACATAAATCACAGTAACACATGAATTAGTATCAAGTCTACATAAATCAGAGTAACACAGAAAATAGTGTCAAATCTACATAAATCAGAGTAACACAGAAATGAGTTTCAAATCTACATAAGTCAGAGTAACACAGATATTAGTGTCAAATCTACATCAATCAGAGTACCACATAAATTAGTATCAAATCTA
>Ga0126342_10020136_pt1 | contig 11247 bp, 6 predicted proteins | sample Cyp1metagenome_FD_92528 | JGI IMG/M metagenome (GOLD analysis project Ga0126342, IMG submission 92528) | Coral microbial communities from Lord Howe Island, Old Settlement Bay, Australia - Cyphastrea 1 metagenome | ecosystem: Host-associated > Invertebrates > Cnidaria > Coral ...
CAATGTGGTGCCCCATAGTTATAAGTTGGTTTATAAGCCCCAGTAACTATAGTTATAAGTACCATAAACCATAGTTATTGGAGTTATAAACCAACTTAGCTATCTTGGGGGCCTCACATTGTATCATATAAGTTTGATATAAACTAACTGATGCCACTATAATGAGTTTTTTGTTGATTGCAGTTTATGCTAATTGTAGCTTGTAACCAAAGCCTTAAGACTTAGGGTCGGACATCAAGATTTAACCAACGGAAAAATGGGGATTCACATGTGGGTCAAGTTTTGGGCTGGCACCCGGGTGATAGGATGTACTATGATTGACCTATGATTGACCCAACACAAGGGGGCGATTTACCCAAGCAACACAATTAAGTTGAGGTGTACTAGACAGGTAAGTTGCCTTGCAACTAAACCAACCCTTGGATTTATGATCGAACAAAAATCTACCAGTCACGTGAGTGACTGGGGTGGTCAAAATTTTAAGACCCAATCGCACACCGAGGTCATTTGCATGTACAAGGCATTGTACCATTATTTTTGGGGTTCCCCTCTGATAAACTGACATAACTATGGAAAATCCCCACTTTGCATAGAGAAACCAAGTGGCAATTTTCTATGTCGCTATGTCCATGTTAAACTACCAGAGCTTATGCGCAAAATGTAACGTGCCAATATATCTGGGTAAATTATAATATTTCACTAACCTGAATTAAGGCCATTTGGGGATGATTCCCCTTACTAACCATGATTCCAGTGAGGTCGCAGTGAGGTCGTTATAATTTACCCAGAATATATACGAGGGTTGTAACCACAGGGAGTTGAACCAAAAAAATATGGAGTTTGATCCCCCATACTTGCCTTCCACAATGTGTTTGCCCCCCGCCCCCCCTCAACACTCGCCATAATTTAACATGACCATCTAAACCATCTATGAATCTATGCAGGTTTGGGCCGATTTAAACAGTTCATTGAAGCATCAGCAATCTGCATCTGCATCTATATCCCAGTTTCTCTGGATTTGCCTTCTCTCTTTGCAAATATGAGCCCATTCAATGGCCAAGTTAAGGTGTATCCACCATTACTAGACAAACCATGCCAAAACCCGTACCAACCGGTCATTGTTCTGCAGCTTTTGTGGCAACGTCAAGGTCTCACCAACCATCACCTCCTTCGGCACCTCGTAGTAGCCGGACCAGAAACCCTTGTACTCGGGGAAGTCTTGGGAGGCACTGTAGACCTTGGCTGACCCAATAGTTTTGGAGGTTCCTTACTTGGAGGTACAAAAACCTCCAAAAAAAATATAAAACCATATTCTTGGGAAAATTTGGGGCATATCGCCTGGAAGATAGCCCTGAAATTTAGACCATATGGATCCATATGGTACATACGTACCACCAATATAGATCGCTTCGCCGTTGAGTTTTTTCGCTCCAACTGGCTGGGATATGGGGCCCGAAAAAAATATCCTGTTTGGTCATATTGTCAAGTCGAAACCTTAAGAAAAACCTTAGGTTTACTTTGGTTTATATTTACCCTCTGGCAATTTAACATAGCGAACTGGAAAATCACCATGTTTAATTGGTAAATCAACTATAAATGGCAATTTAAAAAATAGCTATATGTTAGTTTACCAGAGGGTATATGGTTTTTATCGCTAATCCCAAATGTTTAAAGCTGACATTCCCCTTTTTGATAGCTATATCACTATATCACCATAATATCACCACTGAAAAATATAAAACGTGATATCATACCATATCTCATTCTGTACCACATGTTTCTTGCTTAAATGCCCCAACTTCTCTGCTTCACTTTCCACCCCGTTGCCCAAAGACCAAGAGGGGCGGAGCAGCGCGGGATCCGCTGCTGCCCTTGCAGTAGACTGAGAAAGGCCGATCCACGCGTTCACGGGGATACGCTAAACCTCGGCTTTTTAACGAAGCAAAGGGAAGCCTTGGAGACCTACAAGTGGTGGCTAATGGATTGATAATGGCTATGTATATATATAATGGGTTTAAAGTGGTTAATACTGCTTAATAATCAATAATAAACTAATGGATTAATAATATGTTAATAATGGTTAACTGGTTAACAGTTGATTATTACTATATACTACGGGATCTATAATGGCTAATAATGGGGGAACAAAAAACGCAATGGCATAAAGAACTACCATGACTGGAGATGGTTCGCAAGCCACCCATGAAAATTATATTTGGGGATGGTTTACCACATCAATGGGTATTAATGAGTATTAATGGGTATTTAATGGGTAAACAGTATATGAAACATATCAAGTGTTTGGTTTTCATGGCTATTTAACTTAATGTGATTTAATGGATATTTATTGGGAAACACTATGGACGAATTTCTATGAGTGTTTAACATTGGTATTCCTAGCGAATAATAAGAATACAGTAATAATATGGAATATTAACATTATTTGATACACTCAAAACACTTTAGTCACATCACGCTTCTGTGGAATCCAAAGTCCGCATGGCACAAGCCCGATGCGACCAAGGCACATGAGGGTCACATCAGGTAGTCATTCACAATGCGTTAACCCTACAGGAAGGCCTTCCCCCGCGCAGTTTTTCTTGTTGGTTTATACAACCCCATTCACCATGGCTGGCTGCCTCACCCAACCACCCAACAATAGAACTGCCGGTCATGGTGAGGCCTCCGGGTAGCATGTCATTGCTGGGAACACTGGGTGCATCGCCTTCTCAGCTATGCATCTTCCATCTCTTTAAAAAGGTCCAGCAACTGTGCCCTCTGTGTCTAAAAATTGAGGCGGCCCTGCGGCACCTGCGGCACCTGCCCATCAAATATAGTTGACCTAGTTACGCCTGATGAGTTTTAAAACCCATTAAGAATTCACTGACCTATATCTGTTTGGTGGTTTCAACCCCTCTGAAAAAATATTAGTCAGTTGGGATGATTATTCCCAATACATGAAAAAATGTGGAAAAATAAAACATGTTCCAAACCACCCACCAGATATAGTTGTTTTCAACCAAGTTAGCTATTGTTTGGGCTCCCCACCAGTGAAGTAGGACCGCTCCGCTCACCACCAGTCACTAGATGCATTTTTAAGTCCTCCCCAAAGCCCAAAGCTGCAGAAAACTGCAAGTTTGGTGCATTGGAGAAAGGTAGTTTAGCAATTTACATAACCAACAGAAATGAGGAGTGAAAAGTTTAACTAAAAGATAAGAAATTGAGAGTGAACTAGAACCAACAAAAATACTATGTTTCCGACTGGCAGAAATTAAATGCGGATTTTGAGAACCTTGAAGAAACAGGGATATCAACTGACAGAAATGGGTAACCCACGTTAAACAAGGGTGGGATATTCAGCCAGCGATGTTGGGGCTCACCCGGCTCACCCGCCAAAGGTGGAGATATAATAACATTGGCTCTGTTCTTTTTACAAAGCCTATGCTGTTTTGTCTGGGCGAACTTCGAGGCAATGAACATGTGGCTATAGCACTAAGATCAAGTTTGGATATGATGAAGATGCAGTGCTGCTCGGATTTCTGAGAATCTTTGGTCGATTTTGCTGTGAGTATGGCCAACCAAAAACTGCGTGAGGGTCAATTTCTTGAAGTAGTCTTGAGCCAGTAAGAAACTGCTCCAGAAAAAGGAGACTTGATTCTTGGCTTCGCTCATCGCATTGTCAGAATGGATCCTTAGCTGCTCTGGTGGCGCTCGTCCATTTGCCCGAAACCAACTGAGGGTTTCAGATAGTTGGTGGCGCAATGTCAGACCCAAATTGGCATCCTTGGCAGCTGCATCACTGACCAGGTAGTAGCTCTCGCTGATGCGTTCAGCTATTATTCCGGTCAATTTGAGCTCTGCTCTGGTCATTTCAGAGAACTCCTTTGTCATTGCAATGTTCCGTGGCACGCGGAACTTAGCAGTGTCCATTCCATCTAACGTCATGCTCAGGATGCCCTGGGCATTTTCCCGATGGCTAGAACTGAGACGAAGGAAAACATGGTGATACACTAGATCAGTACTGATACACCCAATAAAAAAGGTTTGTTTTTGTTGTAAAGTGACCTTCCCAACAACAAACGCTTAAGATTAGTGCCCTAACGAACAATATGCGTGGCTGCTGGTGGCGAACCGTTGAACCCTTCGCCGAGTCGCATGCTTGTACAAAACGAGTACCGTCGTGAATGCTGCACCAGCCATAGTGCGTATGACCAAAGACATGGACGTCCTCAGATCTCTGGGATTTGGCCAAAAAGTGAGGGGCAAGGTGTAGCTAGTCATCATATGTCATATGTATAGAGATCATATCCATCTTATATAATGGATTTCAATATATATATATTATACATCTGGTTGGTGGTTTTAACCATCTTGACAAATATGAGTTCGTCAATGGGAAGGATACTGTAACATCCCATATATGATGGAAAACAAAAGCAATGTTCCAAACAACCAACCAGATATTAAGGCGTTTGTAGGTTGACCAACTTATTCACTGGCTATAAATGACACTTGTGAACTGGATAAACCAACTTACCTTTCTTGGCCCCACAAGTCGTGGGACGAACTGAACTGGATCTCGGGATATCTCGGGCACTGTACCCAGCATGGCCATCACCCTCTGGTCTTGGATGTGGGGTATATTACCCTCCGGTAAACTAACATAGCTATTGAAAATGGCCATTTATAGTGGATTTTTCCATTAAACATGGTGATTTTCCATAGTTATGTTAGTTTACCAGAGGGTACACGGCTATACTATGTATAGTTATAATTCGTTGGACTTCTTATATTGCTCACATCATCTCACATCCAAGTGTCACGCCTTTTGAGGATTTTCCATGGGATTTTCCGACTCCGCGCGGAAACCGCAGATCCGCTTTTCTGACTCCGCACGACAGTCACGGTTTTCTTTTCTTCGACTGTGGGAAGGCTGGTAGTTTCAAAGCTGCCATGGGGGCCATTCCTCATCATGTCAACTGACCATCCAAGCTACTTTGCAAATAACATGTTTAGTATTTCAAAAGCATGAAAGAGAATTAAGAACGTCAATTTGGCACCATGTATATATAGTCTCATTCAAGGACGTTCAACAAAATCGAGGGATTGCTATTTCTACTGGCACTTTACTTTCATGGAGATGTCGTCTTTTTCATCAGGGAGACCTAAGCAGATTTGCGTCCATGTCGCTTTCTTGGGGGGCTACATGTTTCTTTGAAACTTTTTGAGGTGTTATTTATCCCGTTAATCACAGGGCAGGGTTATTCACTAGTTGATCTAGTTGTTAAGTGTGAGGAACAACCATGAGTATAGCTGGTGGTTGCACACTTATGCTGCCTTTTGCTCGCATAGTAAAAATATGTTTATCCCCGCAATGATCAGCTGGTTGAGAGGATAAAAAAAGGTGTTTCAAGATGCCCCCTATAGCATCTATAATTCATCATATATTGCTTGTATGATATTTTTACCTCTGATCTCCCCCCAAAAAAACTACCCAGGTGTGTCCAACATGTTGACATATGAGCTATGGTCAATACTCATGGTTAAAAACCATTAATAGGGGCTAGTCATCCAATGGTTCATAGGGATTTATAATAACCATTATAAGGATCCTTATTATGGATGGGATGACCATCAACCATATTAATTAGTGAGTATTGACCATGGCTCATATGTTGACCATACACACCACTCAGATGTGGGAAGCTCCTGGTGCTAAGGCTGCTAAGGCTTGGAACCGCCAACCTCTCCCGTCTCTGGGACGCTTCCCGCCGGCCCAACGTCACCCGGTGGCGCTTTTTGCGCATCCGCACCGCGCAAAGTGCTGCGGATGAGATCTGTCTGCCTGGGACGGCAGGACATACCCGACATGGTAAAGATACCAAGAAACGATGGAAAATCAATGAACATCATGGGAGATGTCCCATTAAAAATGGTGATTATGGTATATTATACCCATGATTTAATGGAATTTTATACTAACAATGGTATATTCATGGGATTTACAATGATTTAATGGAATTTTATAGTGATTCAATGGGATATGAATGGGATTTACCCTCTGGTAAACCAACATAACTATGGAAAATCACAACTGGTTGGTGGTGCAATAACAATCTCGAAAAATATGAAAGTCAATGGGAAGGATTATCGCATATATGATGGAAAATAAACAACATGTTTGAAACCACCAACCAAACAATTTTTAATGGATAAATCAAGTATAAATGGCCATGTCCAATTGTTATGTTAGTTTACTAGAGGGTAAAACTTGACGTCCAAAAGGTGAACTCCTGACAAGCTGGCCATGCCCACAGTGAACTCCACATTGCTAGTGTTAGAGTGTCAAAGACCAAGCGCACTCAAGTGACACATGGAACGACACCGTTGACCAAGGGTAGTGACACCGTCCCCAACCACAGAGGATCAACCGCGCTGACCAGACCAAGGTTCCCCAGCCATATCAAGTTATGGAGAGCTATTTCTGGTATTCTAGCCGTTCTAGCCATAGCAATATGAAATCATCAAGCCGCCATGAGCACAAAATGGGCCCCTCTTTCAGCATCATGGGGATTCAACTACGTCAGGTGACCCCCACATAATCATACCAATAATAATAGTATAATAATAATAGTAAGAAAAAAACTATAAACAATTCTGATGATAATTTAATGAATAATAATACCAACATTTTTTTAACAATAAACATGGTACCATCTGGTTATTTAACAGTTCGCCATGGAAAAATCCACCATTTTGAAGTTCGGTAAAGCATCTATTTCTATGGGCCATCTATACCATGGCTATGTAACAAATAACCAGAGGGTAAATCCCATTAAATCACCATTAGATTCGATTCAATTTATTTAATGACCAGTAAATTACCATAAAAATCTGCCACTTTGGCGAAAACTTTGTTAGATTAATAACCAGTTAAGAAAATTAACAATAAACATGGTAATATAACGGCTTGTTACGAAAGCTATTCTTAGGTCTTGGTGGTTAAGATTCGCAGTGGTCGCCCTTATCATTCCTGGAAAAACCACCGCAGTGGTCGCCCCACGGCCCAGTTACGGATGCGACGGCCCCAGTGACCGTTCTGCAATCCTCGGTGTCGCACCACCCGTCCAGGGGGATTGAACCTTCCAGAAGTTTTTCGGGACGAACTTTAAATGGTAATTTACTATGGTAATAACATTGATGGTAAAACCATGAAAATGGTAAAACTGAAAAAAAAATCTATTCCACCTTTAAATAGAAATGAAATAATGGAATGTTAATTATTAACTGGTTATTAATCTAACAAAGTTTTCGCCAAGTGGCAGATTTTTATGGCAAATTACTGGTCATTAAATAAATCGAATGGAATCTAATGGTGATTTAATGGGATTTACCCTTTTGTTATTTAACGTAGCTATGGTAAAAGTATAGATGGCCCATTTATAGATAAACATCATGATTTACCTATTAAAAATTGTGATTTCCCATAGCTACATTGAATATCCAGAGGGTAACGTTTAACAAGAAACACCAGGTTCTTCTCAAAACAACAAAGATCAACAAAGTGATTTAGATGATCTATCAACGAGAAAAACAAAACATGTATGCAATTGTATGCAAGTATCACTGGCTTGATTGGGAACATGTGCAGCTGCCAGTAAGCCATGCGGATTTGTCTGAAAATCAGATCAGGTACCCCGCACTATACACTAAGTAAAGCCACTTTCATGGTTGATCAGTTGACATGAGTTCATCATCATTCTCATGTTCACAGTTCAGTTTCCAATGATACCCATACCGTATGGTAATTTAACATACCAATTGCCAATAGCTATTGAATAACAGCTATTGAAAATTGCCTATTTATACTTTATTAACGATGGTGATTTTCCAGTTCGCAAACTGTTAGTTTACCATTAGTTTACCCTCTGGTAAACTAACATGACTATGGAAAATCACTATTTTCAATAGGTAAATCAACGAACTAAATGGCAATTTTCAATAGCATACGGTAATCTTTCTTCCGCTTCCAAAGGGATCCTCTCAGCCCAGCATCTTCAGCGCCCTTTTCAGGGCGCTTCCAGCTGCAGCAGGCTGCCCCTGGTGGGCACGACACAAGCCTCATTTCGTGGGCGCACAAGTTCCGATATGTTGCGGGGAAGTACCCTGGGGTAAACATTTACATAGATTTGGAAAACCCATGGTTTATGGTGGATTTTCCGCATTTGTGTTACCTGTTAGTTTACAAGACGGTACCCTCTGGTTATTTAAAGTAGCTGTGGAACATCACCATTTTTAGTAGGTAAGTCATCTATGAATGGGCTATGTTCCAGAGCTATTGTTCAGTTACCGGAGGGTGACTGAGCGTTACCATAAAAATTATTAAAAATTACCATATCAAAGCAGAATTACATCTACAATCTAGAAGCCTAAGGCCAGGCCAAAAAACGAAAAAACTGGAAGCCGTAGATGTTTAAACAATATATCTACAATAGATGTTTGGGATATTCCAAAGTTATATAGGCCTTATATATGGTAGGTACCTCCAATAAATCGGTTCCGCTTCGTCATGGCCATTGACAATATCCCAAACATTCCACCGCAACACTGGCTGCCGGACTATGCCAAACCATGGGACTGTTGGGTGGTTTTTTGGTTGGCAAATCTGAGTTTCATCAAACACTAAGTCGGTCACCAAGTCATCAAGCGTTCAAATGTTCAAATCTAGAGTTCTAATTGCTGAAGTTTTCAGTATCTGGATGGAACTCTCTGTACTAAATTGGTTGTGAACTATGGATCCTAACTTCAGTTTCATTGTCTAAGCACAACTTCACAAAGCTCCCACTAAATGGTCTACCAACACGGTCCTCAGCGGCATGTTACCTGAAGTGGATTGAAGTGGTGTATATATATATATGTATGTATGTATGTATGTATGTAGTGGTTTTATATATATATATACAGTTATATAATGTTATATATATATATACATGAACTCAGGTACATAGGGAAAAAATAATTAATTGTTATGGTGTGTAATGTCATGCAAATTCTATCATAATCTCTCTCTCTCAGTTTGTGAGGGAAAATCCAGGATGGTGGGAAGCCACCACACAACGCGAAGCTGGTGCTGGTTGGTGGTTGACCCACCCCTCTGAAAAATGATGGAGTTCTCAACTGAATGGAAAAATAAAAAATGTTCCAAACCACCCACCAGTGTTTGATTATCCCCCCATAGCTCTTGAGAATAACCCATTTATAGATGAATACAGATGATTTACCGACAAAAGCTGGGCAAAATTCCAGAGTAAACTGCTGACTTCAACGGACTCAAGGGAAACTTCATCCCATCCCCCATTACTAAACACCCCCTTTGAAACCATGGTTTTTCGTATGGAATTTCCACATTTTTTTGAGACCATACAAGGGGGATGTTTAATATTAGGGAGGGGATTAAGTATATATATATAATATATATATATATAATTACCCTTTGGTAAACATACCAAAAACGATGGAAAATCACCATCTTCAATGGCTAAATCAACGAACTAAATGGCAATTTTCAATATCATTTGGTAATATCTGGTAGCCCCCTGGGCGGTTGCAGCACTTTGGGAGCGGCCCTTTGTGATTCGCGCCAAAGGGCCCAAGTTGTAGAGAGCCAATGCCTGGGACGTCCGCCGTGAATCTGACATCGAATCACCGGTGGAGAATCTCAATATCCAGTGGTTTTTTTTGGGCCCGGTGGGGGAAACATGAAATGCTGCATGTTTAGTCAAAAAGGGAAATTTTCACCGACAGAGTGAAAAACACTGGGATATACCTAGGCCAAGAGATCCAAGAGCTGTGCTTTGTTTGTGGAAAACCTCCATCTCTACAAGCCCCAAACAAAAACGCTCAACGACTCAACATCTGAATAAACGGTTGTAGCAGTTGTACCCTGTGATCGGAAAATCATCCTTCACGGCCCATTCGCCGATCTTTTTTCCCCCATCACCTGCGAAAAGTGGAATGCTGTGGAATGCTGTGGAATGCTGTGGAATGCTGTGGACGATGGCAACCACGAATTTAACCAAGTGATGTTGAAAAGCACCGTAAAATTGTGACATATATGGCCAACAGAAACAATCATAAACACGATTTAACACGCATTAACCCCATGACGATCTTCGGGCTCTCCATGGATCAATAGTCGGGAAAAAAACGTATTGCTTCTTGTCGGTGAATTTCAACCCCCATGGAAAAAAACATATCACTGAATTGGTTTAAGGGAAAACCTACAGGAAACCACAGATTTTCCCATGAAATTTCCCTTACACCTATCCATCGAACAAGTTGCCACATAAGGTGTTTCCTGCGAGGGCAACAGCTCAAGCGCCTGGCGATTCAGCAACCCAAACCGCCAGGCAATCCCAGTTATGTTACTTGGTTTATAAAACCCTATGAACTATAGTTATAGTATGTTATAATACCGATTATAAGTATCAAAAAACCATAGTTATTATTGGAGTTAACATGGTGAATCTTAGATTCCAGCTGGTTATACAAGTTATATAACATAATATGCATTTTACCAAAGCAAGAGATGAAGTTGTACTAGTCAGTATCTATTTCAGATTGACCCAAATAGATATATGATGATATATGACTTGATTTTAAATATGTTCAATGGCCATTTCAGGAACCTAAATTGGAGGTACCTACCATATATAAGGCCTATGTAAGGCCTATGTAAGGGGATATACCCCCAAAATATGGCCAAAAATATGGTACAGTACCTCTATTTTAGGATCCTGGAATTCCCATTCATATGTTAAGCTATAAAACTTGATTTAAAACAAATGCTGGGTACGGCGCTCTGACCCACTGTGCATCCGATCCGACCTCCTCGAAATTCTCCGCGGCCTTCTCGAAAGCTCCTGAGAGAACAAGGAACTAATTTGCCCAATAGCCAAGAACATACCCATAGGATCCATGTATGGTATATATGCTAACATGACTGGGGTATATAGATGGGATCCATGTTACCATTAATATAGCATACATGGATCCTATGGGATAGGATAGAAGGTGGTGCCCCATAGTTAGAAGTTGGTTTATAAACCCCATTAACTAGTTCGTTATATCTACCATAAACTTATGTTGACTGCAAAACAAGCTAAATCCTGTAAACCTATTTAAAAAAAAAAAAACGAAAAAAAACGATTTGAAAAAACAAAAAAAAACAAACAAAAAGCAAAAAAA
>Ga0126342_10020137_pt1 | contig 11247 bp, 8 predicted proteins | sample Cyp1metagenome_FD_92528 | JGI IMG/M metagenome (GOLD analysis project Ga0126342, IMG submission 92528) | Coral microbial communities from Lord Howe Island, Old Settlement Bay, Australia - Cyphastrea 1 metagenome | ecosystem: Host-associated > Invertebrates > Cnidaria > Coral ...
GGTTAATAGTGGTTAATAGTGGTTAATAGTGGATAATAGTGGTTTAATAATGGTTTAATAGTGGTTTAATAGTGGTTAATAGTCGTTAATAGTGGTTAATAGTGGTTAATAGTGGATAATAGTGGTTTAATAATGGTTTAATAGTGGTTTAATAGTGGTTTAATAGTGGTTAATAGTGGTTAATAGTGGTTTAATAGTGGATAATAGTGGATAATGATGGTTAATAGTGGTTAATACTGGGATATGAATAATATATACCATATAAAACCCTATCTGGTTGGTGGTGCAGTAACCATCTTGAAAAATATGAAAGTCGACGGGAAGGATGACATCCCACATATGAAATGGAAAATTAAAATATGTTTGAAACCACCAACCAGTTGAGGAATTTTAAGGGGGTCTCTAGCTTCCAATTTGTAATTAACAGCAATATGTTAGCCACTGTTAGCCATCCCCAGCTCCGTCCATTCATGAATATATCCCTCTGTTAGATCTCAAGGAAGACAAATCTGCATGCTTATGTTTTTTCATATGTGTCATGGTCAAAACGTATCAAAACGTTGTTTTTGTGTGTTTTTTTGTCACCCATCCCATCATGGGAATCCCATCATGGGAGTGACTGAATCCCCAGTGATGGATTGATGACAATCCTCAGGCCGTGGGAATGGATCCGTTGCGACCTGGTCAGCCTCTAGAATTCTGTCTTGAAATGGCTGTAGAAATATTAACATTCAATTTTTGGATATCTCCACTCATACAAAACATAATATATATATATAAGATCTAAGCATTTCTTTAGGCAAATCGTTGATTTGTCATAGGATTCTGCGGCTCACTGCGGCTCTGCTAATTGGTTCTCCTTATTTTTTTCTGCCAGAGCCCACCTCCCCAGCGTCACGGAGTAGTCCACAGAGTTTAAACACAGCTGCTCCGCGGCACACCAACAGATCTGATATTTCCCAGCCCGTTCCTGGGCTCGGCTGGGCTCCGGGGACGGCTATTAAAAGGTGACTTTATATGGGATCGAAGAAACACAGCTCAAGAGACATGGTGCATGAGAATATCATGGGATTAATCTTGAGATTTGTGTATCTAAAGGATCAGATCCTTGATTTATATTGATTTATGGCCTATTACCGTTAATCGAACCCAGATATAACATTTATTACCCACGGACTCAATGCCTGAGATGCACCCCCAAGTTTGTTCAGCAGTCCCAAAAAGAAACTAAAGAAACTTTTGCCAAACATGGAACCAGTACAGGAGAACTGCCTATTAAATGTCTTACACACACAAACATATATATATATATACATATAATCATATATATATATACATATTAGCAAATTTATTGACTTTAACTCATCTGTAAACATCTAAAAACAATGACATAGAGTCATCCCAAAGGGTGTTGGAAATAATAGCTATGCTGCTGAAAGCAACAAACACATTCTATTGTGCGATGGAACAACACGATATTCGAAAGGACCAACCGGGCAGGTATCACATTAGACTATCAGTACTGTGGTGAACCCAATAATAAACATCCCATCACTGCATTACACCCATGGTGGTAGAAATTCACACAAACTTCTCAGCTTGGTCTTGGTTGCTAGATCTATCATCAGGTGAGTCGTCCATAGTGTCTGAAAGCTTTATTTCCACCTGGCAATGAAGAACATCCATGAAAACCAGACACTTGGTTCGATGACTTCATTATAACGCTCGTATTTACAGAGAAAAAGTCAGGAAGTCAGTCAGTTTCCCAGTTTCGTTCGTTCGAATTTTTCCCATGACAGTTCCATAAATTCAGTACGGTACTTCCGTCATCTTCCGTCATCTTCCGTCGCCACCAAGCAGCTCCTGCTGGGATTGTAAAGGATCCGCCATGGTCAAAGGTTGCCAGGGAACCTGGTCCAATGGGACGATCAAAAACCGCCAGAAAGGGCCGCCGAGATATCTTAAAGGCCAACCTTTTTTCGTTCGCCATGTGAAATCTTTGGTAAATCATGATTAATATGAATAATATTTGATAGATATGGATTAGATATTGATAGCTATTGATAGTGGTTTAATATGTTTGATAAGGCTTAACCAACCAAGGATTTGGGAAGTAATAGGCCTTGGGCACTCCCTGGCACTTGAAAAAAAAAAATCCACCCATCCTGCGCACCGCACCTGCGCCACTGGGAAAGGTTTCGAGATCGAACACAGCATCACCACATTTGGTCAAAACCATCACCCTGTCACCATCATTGAGACCCTCACCTGGGCGATGGAAATCATGGCCAAATCACATCAGCTGTGGGGAATCAATGGTTTCATGGGTTTACTATGGTTTAATATTGGGGAACACTATGGACGGTTCCTTTGAGATCTGAGACAATCTAGACTTTGCCTGGCTCATATGGTTTTATATATTTACTATGGTTTAATATGTTTTAATAGTCATGACAATGGGATGATGGGATAATACTGGGATCTGAATGGATATCTACCCTCTGGTAACTTAACATAACTATTGGAAATGGACCATTTATAGACTATTTACTATTTACCTAATAAAATGGTGATGTTTAATAGCTATGTTAAATTACCAGAGGATAAGCAAAATATCCAAGATATTTCAAGATAGTCTCCGTTTGACAAATGGAAGATCTATGGACACCATATTGAAATTATTGAACATCGTCATCTAATATAAGAATATGGAATGCTATTCTTCCAGGCAATGCCCTTTTCAGGATATGAGCAATCCCAAGGATGATTATGAAAACAACTGTTTCTGTAGTCTCCAGCTGCCAGGAAAAACAACTTTTTTCGCACCAAACATGTTACGCCATTTTGTTGCGTTAAGCGTCACCTTTCAACGTTTCGTCTTTACAGTTTTGGTCTAAACTCTAAAGATCGGAAAAGTGCTCGAAGGCAGTTTTCCTCGCCATTTGACTCCAAAACAGTGTCTTGTCCAAAACGGCATCAAAAAGGAAACAGGAGGATTACGCGTATACCCATATATAAATATATATATATGTTATATATATATATATAAAGGCGCGTCCATTTCATATATACACACATATGTTTATGTATATATAATATATATATAATTATATATAAATATATGTATGTGCGTGTATATACATATGCCCCAGTCAAAATGGCAAGAAACCACTTAAGTACTGCTAACTTTCTCAGCCTTCAGTGATAGATTTGCATAGATTTACATAGATTTACATAGATTTAACATAAATGAACATAGATTTACATATTTCCATATATATATATACACCACATGTTCCGAACGTTCCCCAGCCTTTTTTTCTTGCGTGGCGCCTGAAATGCCGGAGATGTTGCAGATCTGCTTTAGGGGGCAGAGGAAGGTGATGGGCGAAGCGGTGGGCGCCTTCACCTCTGGCAGCCATGCGATGATCATAGATACCATCTGGTTATGATTAACACAGCCATGGATAATGATGGTTAATAGTGGTTAATAGTGGTTGATACTGGGATATTAATAATATATACCATATATATATATATATAATATATATAAAAAAAAAAAAAAAACTATCTGGTTGGTGGTGCAATAACCATCTTGAAAAATGTATAGGAAAATCACCATGCTATTAATGTCAACCCCGGATGAGACTAAACCATGGTTTATTAATTAGGGGGGTACTCCTCCAATAGTCATAATCTGATACTTAAATGTTATCCCCCCAATTAAACAACCTAGGAGTTTATTAATCCAGGGTTGACATTAATAGGTAAACCATCTATTTCTATGGGCCATCTATACCATGGCGAACTGTTAGTCATAACCAGAGGGTAACCACAATATGAAAGTCAATGGGAAGGATGACATCCCATATATGAGTTGGAAAATAAAAAATGTTCCAAACCACCAACCAGGATAATATTTGACATAGCTATGGTTATGATTAACATAGCCATGGTATAAATGGCCCATAGAAATAGATGGTTTACCGTTCTTAAAAATGGTGGATCTTTCCATGGCTATGTTTATTTACCAGAGGGTAATATATTTCAGAATATCCGGGGTTCATATAGATGATCGCCATTAGTCCTATGATTGTCCCTTTAATATGGATTTATACGGTTTAATAATACGGATGATAATGGGATACGCATAGAACTATGGAAAATTGCCCATTGAGCTCGATGATTTATAATGATTTACCGATTTTTAACATGGGGATTTTCCATAGCTATGTGTAAATTACGGGAGGGTAATAAGTTCAAAGTCAAAATTGCCTGCAACGATTGGTGAGAAAGATTGAATTGTAAATTGAATTGTTAATAGTTAAAATGTAAGTATTGCACGTATTGGTGGATACAAAAAAAAAAGTATATCTACAGATCCTATTCAAATCCTACTAAACTGGTGAGTAATGCTGTCGGTCGAATCTAATCTATCTATTCATCCATTTATGAGCACTTTATAGCGTGATATATAATTGTTGCATATGCATACATATTATCCATATATATATATATCCGTATATATCCATATAATTACGTTTAAGATTAAATGTGTCATTGATTGATTCACTTGATTGCTTATGTGTTTATACAATGTCTGATCTTCGTAACCGTGGGTTTAACCAACAAACGTCGGTACATACCCTCTAATCATCTCTCCCGGCAACGGGGATTCCTTTCATGGAAATCTCATCCATATCATGCATGGATATCTTTCTGGCGAAATAGTCTGCCAATGGAACATGATCGCTATCGTTTATCCATAGGCAATCATAGCCACCTGGGTCAACTGCGGAGCATGGGGAGAGGCCAGAGAACTTGGGAGATACGAATCCCGCACTCCAATGGAGGAAGGTTTACCCATATAACTTGGCTATAGAAGCCGCGAAACAGCTGCAAATGATGATAAACCTGAAAACATGTATCTTTGTGTGTGTGGTGCTTGACACTCATGGGATATCATGGGCAGGGCGCACATGATTGCATTTGCCGGGCAATGGTGTTTTCAAACTAGCACCTGGTCACCAGGGTCCCGTCTGGGTAATAAAAGTGCCCTTGACCGCACATCTCAAACTGTGAAAGCCCGTTGTACCCAAGCCCCGCTCACAGTCCCATCGCCTGCAATACCGCTGCGTAGCTTTCGAAGTCCTGGTAGCCGTCGCAGGAAGTAATCGCAGCACACCAGCACAAAGCATAGCGACCCGGGTTCGACAGCACACCTCAGAGCTGCCAAGGGTTGACTCGGCCCAACTGAACTGACAAGGCCTGCAATGCCCAAGGCCCAACGCTTCAATTGTCAAACTGACCAAGGCCTGAAAATCAATGTCAAAAGCCACTAATGATCATCACTAATGGTCATCAAAAGTCTTGGATGCATCATCGCATGCCATTGGGGAAAAACGAAATGATGCCAAATTGATATAGTGCCTGGTGCATACAATCAAAAAGAGAGCGCAGCTGGCAACCTATTTATTTATATATTTGTATCTATTTGTGATATATCCAAGGTGCCAACCTGATGGCCCAACCAAAGCAGCTACCACAAAAGGCCCAAAACCCAACGTCCAACCACCCGTTTGGTCCTTTTTGGGGCAAGTATGGTTCCATCAACCTTCTGGCCTGTGACACAATCTTACTTTCTGTGTTTGGTTCGAACATCTGAATGCGCATAATTTTTCTTCAGCCTTGCTCGGAATTCAGCTTCTAAACCATTCTAAACCCATCCTCCTTTTTTGGGGTGTGGGTCAAGCGGGGGTCCCAAAACACGTCGCCACCATCGCCCATGCTTACCCTCCAGTAAACTAACAGTTTCCCAACTGGAAACCCACCAAATCATCCAAATGTGTGATGTTTCATATGTTCGTCCATCTACAGTAATTACCATCTGGGTATTTAACATAGCCATGGAAAATCCCTTATAAATGGAGGTATTAATGGGGAAATCATCTATAAGGAGGCAATTTTCCATGGCTATGTTAAATACCCATAGGGTATACCATGGCAATCAATCAATCGCGGCAATTGAAAATCCTCCATTTAGTTCGTTGATTTTCCCAGCATTTTTTCTCCCGGAAATTGTCCAGCCACGTTTGATGACACCGGAAGGTAAATCCACCCATATCCCATTATCATCCCTCTTCAAGCATATAAAACTATATACAACATTGTGCAACCATATAAAACCATATAAAACCCTATAAAATCCAATATAAAACCACCATGTAAAATCCCGGTTTCACCTGAACCTCCAGATACCTCCAGTCAAGCCCAAGGCACGTTCCGGCCCCCAGGTGTAGTGCCGGCCATCCACGGAGGGCAGCGACTGGCCCTTGCGGGGCATTCCGGGCACGGCACGACCACCGCAAGCGCTGGCAACCAGAAGTTTACTGAAGGCTGGCTGGGTGCCCACCAAGCCTCAGCTGGGTGTTCTGGTTTTCTGTGAAGTTTTTTTGCGCATTGACTGTTGGGAAGGTTCAGTAAGGTGGATGCCATGGTGAAGTAATGGTTTTAATGGTTGGACAATGATGGAATGATGGTTCGATGATGGTAAAATAATGGTTAAACAATGATAACCAATGGGTATATAGATCATGGCTGAAGGCTAAATGGCATGAAATTGGTAACGGGTTTTTTATTGCCATGAAATTTGGGGACCCACAAACCGAAACGAAGACAAAACATGGTGATTCCTGTTTTTTGATGGCCCATTGAGTGAAAATAATGTAATGTAGCTATTAATGCTGAATTTCCTTGGCAAACCGTTACTGTAGTTTACCCCAGAGGGTAGCTAAGTTGCTTCAAGACATGTTATAACTAACATAATTGAGGTTTATGCATGTTTATGGTTGAGATTGCTAGATAGTTCCATGACTTGGATGTCCTAGTAGCATGGGTTTTTCCAGGTACCCTGCATCCCAGTCGTATGGGTTATCACCCAGGAATCCTAAATGGGATGCGCCAAGTGCGGTTGTACCCCATATTCAGAAGTCAAGATCCCAAAATCTGGTTGAGATCTCGCTTGTGAGAGGAGGGGCTCGCTGATTGTCGCTTCTTTAGAAAGCATCATTTAAGTGGCCCATGAAACATTTTTTTTCTGTGCGCTTCACTGAGGTGTATCCACATAACTTTTGATTTGGTTTCGCCAATTTCTCTTGCGCCGTCCTGATTATTGTTTAGCCGGCTAATCAGTGGTTTGAATCCCTTTGTGTACAGCTGGGTAATCATATGTTATTGGTTCTAATCCAAGTATGATCACCAGTTCACTAACAAACAGTTACCCATCTAAGTATCACCAACTGGATTAACCCAGTTGAATCACCCTTTGTTGCTGGTTAAACTCGCAATTTTGGTTCATCATTTGTGGGTTTTATCATCCCAGTTTCCATGGTAATTTATATGAAATCAAATTCACCGTGTTTCCGTTTGAACCTACGGCACATAGTATGCCATCATCTGAAAATTGTTTGCCCTTAGTTCCACTGGTTTATCACTACATTTCCCTATGAAAAAGGATAAATAGGTGGATCAACCCAACCCGGCTCCCAAACACACTCAAATATCATATTGTTGAATAGGCCCCACGCTCCTAAAACGGCTATCTATATGTATATATATAATATATACATATATTATATCAGCTACATCATCCCCATATCCCCATATCCCCATTCCATATCATGACATATGATGAGACAGAATACCCTCAGCCCATATTCCACCCATTATACCCCCAGTGCTTTTCCTCACATTTTTGTTGATGAAACCCCCAATGAAATCATAGATACCCCGCTTCGCTGTGGTTAGACCATGTTATCCCCAGACGATCCCATGATATCTCTATTTGCATCTCCATGTATATAATTCCCTTATATCACCATGTTATCCCATATCCCCATATTATCCAATGAATCTTATCTTTATATCTCCATGTTATCCCACTACCACCGTATCACCATATTATACCATCATAGCACCATTATTTTGCATCCTATTACAAAGTCCCATTGTATCTCTAAATCATTCCCAGGATCTCTGGATATTCTCCCTACCCTCTGGTCAACATACTAACATAACTCCGGAAAATCACCATTTTGAATGGGTAAATCACCATTCTGAATGGAAAAATCACCATTTTGAATGGGTAAATCACCATTCTGAATGGGAAAATCACCATTTTCAATGGGTAAATCAACGATTTCCACTGGGCCATGGCTTCCAAATCGCGCGCCGAAGGCGCCGGTGAGTTCGCACTGCCGCGAGCGAATGCAGGTGAACATCTGCGCCGCAAAGGGCAGGACGCCGGGACCGGTAACCTCCAGAAAGCCAATGGGCGTCAGAAAGTCCTTGGAGGCACCGTGGAGCGGGAGCGGGTGATAGCCATGGGAATACCATCTGGTTATGGAAAATATATGGTGATTTATTGGAAAAATGTATAGGAAATATGGTGATTTATGAAATTTATGGGTTATATCATCTGATTATGACTAACATAGCCATGGTATAGACGGCCCATAAAAATAGATGGTTTACCGTTCTTAAAAATGGTGGATTTTTCCATGGCTATGTTAAATAACCAGATGGTAAAATGGGAAGATCATGGGGTATATAATGGAAAATTAGCCTCCAGTTATCTAACAGTTTGCTATTTTACCGCAGGTATGGAATCTCTCCACTTATGGGATGAAATAGAATGGGTTACTATGGGTTACTATATAGTAATATAATATGTATAGACAGTTATAAACTACCCTCCGGTAATCTAACAGTTTGCGAACTGGAACATGGCCCATTTAGTTCGTGGATTTGCCTATGAAAAGTGACCATGTTCCAGTTCGCTATGTTAGTTTACCAACGGGTAGTTTTGGTGATCAGTAGTGCTTTGATGAGATTTAAGCAACAATAATTGACATATCATGGGAACATCAAGAAAAATATGATGATATGTTGGTGGAATTTATACCCCAAAAATAGGAGCCCTATATAATCCCATTTAAGTTATTCCTATCATAAGAAACCGCGGTATGGGAATTTTCGGTCCCATCAGCCATGGGAATTTTCGGTTCCCAAGTTCTATGGATCTCTGGGGATAGAAATTTGCTCGGAGGCGTCTATGATTGTGAGGTATTTTTGCCGGGGTAATAAATATGGAGAACATCATCGGATGTGTCGGAAAAGTAAATATATATGTGTGTTTTTTTTTGGCGGGGAAGCATATATGCTTATAACAATATGTCATAACTGTACATGACTGACATTTTTGGAGTTCACTGCAGAAAATCGTCGGAGCAGTCGCCACCAGATGAGTCTAAGCATGTGGAATTATCTTGATGAGATGCATTGGGAATGACAAAAAAATATGGGGATACAATACCTGAGCTACAGTGGGGATATAATGGTGGCTCGAAGGTGTATCCTCTGGTTATTTAACATAGCTATGTAAAATGGGCCCATTTACAGATCGTTTTCCCAGCTTGAAACCTCCATTTATTTTGGGGAATTTCTATGGCTATGTTAGTCATAACAAGATGGATTCAGATGGTAAGATCTTGGGGGATATCATGGAAATTTAATGAAATTTAGCCATGGATCAACATATTATCCCTATGGTTTTCCCTATGGTTTTCCCTATTATCGGCTGGTTATATCAACCGATGATCAACCCGAATTTCCAGAGATCCACCGGCTCCAAGCATCATGTGGACTCTGGCAGCCCTTCAGGGTGGCATCATTTCCGCACCAACAAATGCGGTAGGTCCCCGCGAAGGCCCAGGTGGGACCCTCCCAGCCTCGGTGTTTCCAAAAAGATGTGGTGAGGTTTCAAGAATAATGATATCATGGTGATTTAAAGGTGGTTTAATGGTGATTGAATCGTGATTTAATGATCATTTAATGATGGTTTAATGATGGTTTAATGATGGTTTAATGGTGGTTTAATGATCATTTAATGGTGATTTAATGGTGATTTAATGGTGATCATTTAATGGTGGTTTAATGGTGATTGAATCGTGATTTAATGATCATTTAATGGTGATTTAATGGTGATTTAATGATCATTTAATGGTGATTTAATGGTGATCATTTAATGGTGGTTTAATGGTGGTTTCATGGTAATGTAATGGTGATGTAATGGTGGTTATCATATCATAGTGAGTTTTCATGGGGTTATCTTGGTGATTAGCATTGTCATTTGATGGAATAATTATAGTGGGATTATAATCGATTATCCCATCCCCTGTTCACATTAATCACACCCTAAATGATTAGATAGCCCTTTTGTTTTTTTACCCCCTACGATTTACCATTGTTTCTGGGGTGTGTTTAATATTGAGGGGAAAGGATTACAAATAACCATGGGAACATATGTGATGTGCGCATATGTATGTGTATGTGCTGTCTGTTTGTGTAACCTTGATATAAAGATACAATTAAGACGATTGCACACGGATGAGTTTAACATCATGCTGTGAACATCAACAATGCAAAATGATTAAACGAGAATGACGAACTTATCCATGGCTGAACTGATGAAACGGTGAAACCATGCTCGGTGATGATGCCGTGTCATGATGAGTATTGATGATGACGAGCAGGAGGATCGTGGGCGTTTAAAAAGTACACAACGTGAAGTAATGATTGACTTTTGCCCCAGTTGAGTCCAAAATGAGCCATTTTCACAGACCCTCCCCACAAACAGTTCGCAGCATCAAGCAACTAAAGTAGCCCGGAGTGGCATGTGGCACGCTCACCCCGAAGTTTGGAAAACCATACACACCGCGCATTGTGAGATTTGACAGGCCCCCTGTGCACGGAGTGGTGGAGATGGATGTGGTCAAAATGGAGCTTTCCAAGTCTCACCCTTAAGACTGGCTTCAACTGGGATAATCTCTCCATTTATATCTACATCTATATCTATATATCTAGATCTAGATAGATAGATAGATCGATCGATCGATAGATAGCAGATAGATAGATAGATAGATAGATAGATGGATGGATGGATAGATAGATAGATAGGATTGGATTGGATTAGATTAGATTAGATTAGATTAGAGTAGATTAGATTAGATTAGATAGGGTAGATAGATAGATAGATAGATTGATTGATCGATCGATAGATAGCAAATAGATAGATAGATAGATAGATAGATAGATAGATAGATAGATTAGATAGATTAGATAGATTAGATAGATTAGATAGATAGATAGATAGATAGATAGATAGATAGATAGATAGATAGATAGATA
>Ga0126342_10020138_pt1:0-10000 | contig 11247 bp, 8 predicted proteins | sample Cyp1metagenome_FD_92528 | JGI IMG/M metagenome (GOLD analysis project Ga0126342, IMG submission 92528) | Coral microbial communities from Lord Howe Island, Old Settlement Bay, Australia - Cyphastrea 1 metagenome | ecosystem: Host-associated > Invertebrates > Cnidaria > Coral ...
ACCTCCCGCTCTAGCCATACCTGTTTCGCCTCACTGGCTGTCATGACATCATCCCCAGCGTTTTGACCACTCTGAGGTTTCCATAACTTGTCACCATTTTTCACATGCGGTTTTGACTCACATGTATCATACAAGTTGCTGACAAAACTTGTTCCTTCCACCAGCGGCTCACCTGCAACTGTTGGAAACGGTGGGACTGGAGGCAACATCGGTTCATCCCTTGGCGGAGGACCTTCAGGTACTTTGGTCCCATTTGGCGTGAACCGCACCAAACCTCCTTTTTCACAAGCCCCAGGACTAACTGCACGTTCACGTGTTCTATGCCTAGGAGTTCTACTTCCACCCCTACCATGACGCTCCGTAGGAAAGGTTCCATTTCCACTTGAACCCTCTAACGAAGTTCCATTCACAGCAGACCATGGTGACGAAGCATCCCCAGAACCGGCTTTCACTTGCACATGCTGCAGTTGCCCTTTGAGACACTCCAACTCTTGCATGAGTTTAGAATTTTGACATCTCAAAAACTCCACAAGCTCGCCTTCGAGGGCGCGCTGAAGGCCATCACTGCTTTCTTCCGCACTATTTCCCGCAGATTTGACTTTGCCTTGTGACAACACCGGACCATCACACCCTGGCATCCGCCCTTCAGTCCTCATCTCGCCAGATCCATGTTCTGTAGGAAATGGAGTTCCTGAGCCATCACAAGCTGCACCTCCACGTCCCTTCCCAGTAGATTCTGCTGACGATTGATGAAGCTGAACGGATCCTGCAGCTCTGGCATGGTCAGGTCTTTCATTCCAGCTTCCATCCACAGGTAGTGCAGAAGGCCTTGACGCCTGTAACCTGCATTCATCTTGAACTTTCTGCGACCAAAAAGGATTGCTTTCCATTCGGTCATCCACAGGCACTGATTTCGATCTTTCCATGATCCTAAAAAAGGCGTAGGGTTGGGCTCATAACCCTTGACAACGACAAAGCCCGTGCCTGTTTTCCAAACCAAAATGCCTGCGGTATACAGGTGCACTTCTGTGATTTGTGCGTGTCATCCATCGCACCTGACAGACCAGGAAAACACGCGCTGGTCTGTGATCATCTTTCTGGAGTGAGACATCAATTTGGGTGTCGATCCACGATCTGCATGAAATCAATGGCCAAGTCATAGCGACTCCTATAATGTCATTCCTGGTCCAAGTGCCATTAGGATGGCACCAGGTGCCAGACGGCCCATTATGACATGTTGCGAAGGATGCCGGAATGAAGAGGTCATGCGTAGCCACAAATTGACAAAATGCCTCGCTCTTGACCGTAGAGGTCTCAGCATCATGGTCACCAATGTGTTGGTTCGGGCAGTCTCCAAATCTACAATTGGCATCAGCCAGGAGTACTTTCGGCCAGCGGTCATACTTCCCTGGGATGCTCTGTTCAATCCGCTGCCAAAACATTTCAATGCTATCAGATTCCGCCCCACTATGTGGTGCATGGACCGCAAGCACAATGCATCGAAAGAAATTTGTTTGCAACTTGATAATGAGAAAGCGCGGATCAGCGGCAATGACAGCAAAGTCTTTTTCACTAAACCAGCCTTGTGGATGAGGCGTCCCATCCTGTTGGAATGCGAATGGTTGTTGTTTGGCAAAACCAATGAGTATGCCAAACTGGCCTTTGTCATTGGCTGGCGCATGCCAGAGAAAATAGTCTGAACTTTGTAGCCGCACTGTGGTCCTAAGCCGTGTTTCTTGCAAAGCAAAAATCGTAACATTGGCTTGAGACAGTTGTGTAGTGATGGACTGCAGTCTGGTAGGACCTAGAGGATTGGATTGATCTTCCCCTATCTTACAAGTGCCTTTGGTGAGTGTAAGCACATTGCAAGTGAGCAGGTCAAGCTTAATGGCTGCAGCATCATTCTTTTCACATCGAGCTGATGTCCCAGTGGTGCCAACAACACATGGGGAAGGCGTAGTCGTTGGTTTCATCGGCAAACATAATGTGTTCTCAGACCAACATCCCGAGAATGATGGATGCTGGAAGATCCATCCCCAGGCCAAGGCTTGTACAAAGGTCCAGTTCGTCAGCAAACCCAACATAGTATCCCAATTCTGCAGGGGAAACCCTTGAGCTGCACACAACGCAATCGTGTCAACAAGCTCATTACCTGGGTCGCCACTATGACCTGGGACAAACGAATGATCACATTGCACTTCCCATCTGGTCTGCATGATTCGCAAGATGCTACGTATAGCATGGCAAGATACCTTGTCCTTCTTTGCTTGCCAAAGGCCCTCAGCTTGCTTGCCAACCGAAAGAGAATCAAAATGGAAAGTCGCACTTGGCTTGCATCCAAACACATCGACCGCAATTTTCACAAGGTCGTAGGCCTGTTTTGTGGCAAGCAATGCCGCTCGTACTTCTGCCGTGTAAGATCCAAATTCCGGTGATGGGAGATGGGCAGAAACTGCGCCCGCAAAAAACCAACGTCGTTTGTGCAGAACAAATGCCGCCGCTGCAGCTCCTGCCGTCCCTTCTTTCGTCAGAAATGAACCATCATAGTAGACAGAAATGTGGTCAATTGGCTGGTCATATGCATACCAATCAGCACGAATCCATGGCAAACACTGCGGAAGCCAGTGTGCATGATCCTGTAAAGCATCCTCTAAACCAAATGCAGGTAAAGTGAAGTGTGTGTCAAATCTGTCCAAGGTCTGACTGGTCTCTGCAAAACGTATGTGCAAACTGTCATCCCGTTCCACATGGCCCTCTTTATGCTGGTCCACCTGAGCATACCTCTGCAGAAGAGTGGCTGTGTCCTCTTCCTGCGAATTCGTGGGCCGTTGTGGGGGCAGATCATCAATCACAAGCACATAACCAAAACCTGTCCAGCCTAGAATAGGATGACCAGGGTGCATCCTTTGAAGGTCATACCAAAGTGCGCATGGAGACCTATCTTGAGATGAGAGGCAGGTTCCTTCCTGTCCCACTGCTCGCACAATATGCTCAAATGTGGTTCTTTCAGGTGTGGTGACAACTCTGCGAACTGGTTGATGGCCAACATTGAGATCAATTGTGGAGACAAGTGATGTTGCCCAGGCGTCGTTTGGGGCCTGCACGACAATGATATGTGCTGCAGTGCCTGGTTCAAGCTGAGGAGGCCTTGGCGCTACAACAGCGATCTCAAGTGTGAGCTCTGGTTGAAGGTACTCTTGCCAGGCGGATTTAATGCGCTGCTCCCAATCAGTAAAATCCTCTGACAATGTAACTGAACGGGGAAAAATACACGTAGGAAACTGGAAGCGGTGATCAACAAACCATACCAACACTTGGGTAGTGGCAACTTCTCCTTCCCAAGCAAAGGCAGCATTTGCAAAGGCCGTATGCAACTCCTGTATATATTCCGGAAAGAGCCAAAGATTTGGTTCTGCAGGGCGGAAGACAGGCGCATTTGGATTGAACAGACATCCTTGTGCAGGCCTTTCTGATTGATCAACTGTCGGACGTTGCAAGGGCGCCGGTGGCGCTTGCATAAGTGACAAATCATCAAAATGCAGCAGGTCAGTAAGATCACTTGGCTGTGTTGGTTCATGCGGTGCCTCAATGCGAATGCAAAGACTGTGGCCGGATGCTAGCACAACGATAGCATTCTCATCAAGGGTCTGCCGATCACGGAACAACCTACAACTACGTTGGATACCCAACATCGTAAGGTCCATAAGCTGCAGGACAATATCACGATTGACCTGAGGCGGTGCAGAATAAGCACCTTGTACAATTGCATCATGGGCAGAACCCTCCATCAAAGCAGTGAACACAACTGCCACCTGCTGGTCAAAACTGCCCTGTTCAAGCAAAATGTGGCAGGTGCTTGGTTGGACCAAATGCTGTGGTGGACGCGGCTGCACTATGCGGATAGTGAATGGCCTCCGTCGATCCATGGTGTCGGACCATGCTGCTCGCAAGTCATCAATCCATGTGATAGGGTTACCATGCAACTGTATGACTCGTGGCCGTCGACATGTGGGACGTTGGTTATGGTGGATGTACCACGTTGTGACATGCATCAGGACTTCATCATCCCAAACCCCTCGAGTGCCTTGTGTGTGAAAAAGGTTCCCTAAGGGCAGGATCCAATCCTCTTGGCCGTCATGCCTTGGCATCCTTCTCCGTCTTGGCAGATCAGGTGTTGGTCGAATGATGGGAAATCCCATATCAACATCAATCTCACTTGGTTTGCATGTCAAAACAGGCATCTGTTGAGAGGAATGATCAAAATTGCGTTGTCCAACCTGAATGAATGAAACATTGTCATCCAATGCATCCCGATCATCACTGGCAGGTGGTTGGTGCGCTTCCATGGCAGCAGCCATTGCCGGTGCCCAGAGCGGCTGTTGCATGCTGGCAAAATTGGGCATCTCCTCACTAGTCACGGCGGCAACTTGTACAACAATACAGAAACCTGAGTCGACATCCTCAACATCCCCTGGTCGCAGAATCAATCGTTTAATGGAGATGCTACATCTATGAAGCGCACAAAGGTCTTGCAGATGGACTTGGCGCAGAATTGCATCTCCCGAAATGAATCTCCCCAGTGAAATTGCAACATGTCTCAAGGCCGCATGTCTTCTTCCATGTCGGATGACTGAAATGATACCTGCAGAGTGCGTAATCGAAGGTCGATGTTGCTCCAGCAAAAGATGCGCTAAGATGGTCTCAGTTTCAGTAGCTGGCGGTGTAGGTGTGACAAATGTGATTTCGACTGGTGAAAATTGGTCAACAACATCAACCCAAGTCTCAAGGATCTGATCCAGCCAATCTTCAAAGTCATCACCCCTTAGCCGAACTGGCCGACTATCAGCGCATCTAGGCCTATGCAAATGATCAACAAACCATGTCGTGATATATGCAACAAAGCCCTCTTCAGTGCATTCAACAAATCCATGTTCATTGAAAACCTGCGCGAGCTGACGTTTCCATTGGGGAAGACACGTCTCATACACCTGTGCAGGCAGCGCTCTCTGTGCAAGTGATCGCAGGCCTATGGTGTCCTCTGGTGTCCTTTGAAATGATGCCATGGTCTGAGTCAAAGCAAGCGCCCTATCATGTCTCGGTTGTGCTGTGCAATCACGTGTAGCTTCAAGTTCCCCATCATCCACAGAAATCGCAAAATTCAAAGCTGCTTCAGTGGAAACCGATGGGTCAAGGGGCGGTGTGGCGATAACCCTCAGGTATGTACCATGTTGTATGGTTCGCACACGGGTATCTTGCTCAGGCCACAATTGGAGATCCCAAAAAACCAGACATCTATCCCCTTGCAAGAAACAGTAATTAAACAGCCTTGCAATTCTCAGGACATATGCACGTGTGATCTGTGGCACAACTCTGTGGACTCTCCTAGTGACTTCAGGTGCACGCAACAAACCTGCGGGTTGTCCTGGGAAATGGATTTCAATATCCAAAATGATCAGCTGTTCAGTGGATCCGAGCGGCACATCGGAAACATACTGTAAGATGATCGACTCCTCAGCGTCATGCTGTCCCGCTAAGGCACATTGGACATGATGAATACCAATCAAATTACGCAAGTGTTCTCCAAGGAAATGAGCAATCTCACGCAGGATGGCATTATAAGTACCCCACCTGATGAAACAGTGCACAACAGGACGTCCTAGTCTATACACTTGGACCCCTTGCCATTGTTCAAACTGGGTGACTGAATCAGGCAATGAAGTGTCAGTGAGACGATCAGCATCCTCACTGAGATCAAAGTCCTCCTCCCCAGTACGACTGGGTCTTCGTTCAGGGTCAGCGGCTGGCTCAGTACTAGCTTCACTCCGTTGGCCATGTGAGGCACGTTGGCCGGTATGGCTTGACTGAGAATGAGCGGATCTGCTGGTCTGTTGGTTGACGATAGGTGTGATGTGCCCAACAAAGCCATGTCCATCTAACATATAATGCGATGGTACAAGGGAGTAGGGGACCTGTTGCCAACCAAAGTAGAAGTTACATCTGTTTATGTTGCATAGGTGTGAAATGTCAGCCGCTGCCGCAAGTCCAACGCCGCTAACTTCGTCTGGCAAGGAAATTGCAAGTGCAAAAGGTCGCAAGGATCCCTGCCTGTCAAAATGGTGGACTGTGAGTAGTCCGGCGTACCGGTCTGCCTCAGCTCCTTGCACGACAAGAACATCAGCAATAACTTGCCTTTGCAGGAAACTGCGATCTGGATCCGGTAAAACCGTGAAAAACTGCACCTCTTCATTTGGTTGGATCATGTCTCGCCATGATGTGGCAATTTCACGTTGCCAAAGCACCCATCGGTGATCCAGTTCAACAAATCTGGGTACAGCCCAACGTGGGAAATGAAAGTGGTGCACATACCATGTTCGGATAAGAAATGTGTTATCCATCAAGAAGTCATGCGGCAAGGCCAAAAAACCTGGAAGCCCAAAAATATCAGTCACAAACGCTGGTGGCGGCGGAAGATGAACCTGATTTGGCGGGGCATTTGGTGGTACTGTACTGGCTGCCGCAACACGTCTTGGGACATTGTGGAAGTCATCTGTCAGCCGCACTTTGCTGACCTCAGGATGTCTTTCCAATGGTTTTTGTCGTCGCTCCGGACGTGCAATGTCACTGGCAGAACAACCTCTCATCGGCTTCCTGGTCCATGGTTTTTCGGTCCAGTTGGCTAAATCAAATGTGTTCATGCTGGTGCAGCACATGCATAGTTCATCATCCAATCCAATGTGGATGGATGCTTCACAGTGGAATTGGACTCGTTTGGCTGGCAAAATGGAAGGATCACGTGACTTCCGGATGCAACTACGCAATGAAGGAGCACCTATAAGACATGTGTCCTTGCAGACTTCTTGGTCTGATGGTCCTGTCCCACATTTGACATCGAAATCAGTCGGAGATCTTGCATCAAATCCTTGAAATGAATCACAAAAAACACTCCATCCTAATTTCCATGCTGACATAACTGCCTCAAATGGATTGAGATAATTGACTTCGGATTGAATCGAATGATGCCAATGCAAAAATTGTTGGGAATCAAAATTGGTCAGCTGATAATGGCATGCTGCACGCATCATTGGCAGTGATACGTAGGCATCAGCTACTTCAGCTGTCTGACTGGCGTCATGCAAGCCATGGCTCTGCACTAGCATTGCACCGCCTTCAATCAGGTGCCCTTGGCACCCAAGGGTGCTCCACCCGAGGCAGGCACACCAAAGGGCTGCATGGAGCGCGGGCGTTTTTTGTCTCGCTCGTCCTCTCCCATGGGCAAATCTTCGGCTTCGGCATCGGAAACTGCCAGCGTAGTCTCCGCATTCAGAACTGCTGCACAATGCTGCATCACCGATTGGAGTTGGCCTTGGAGCTTCTCTTCCTCGGTGTCCGCATCCGTAGTCCCCTCTTCTTGTTCCGCTGTCACTGCCGTAATCGGCGGCATGGCAGCCAGTGTAGCTTGGGAAGCTTTGACTGACAGTGCTTGAATCTCTTTCCTGGCTGTTTCGATGTCCGCTCTTGCTTTGGTAGCGGCAGCATGAAACGTTGCTTGCTGCTTCTGATACTCCTGCAGCTGAGCTTGCCAAGTGGTGACCGCTTCTGTGATGTGTTTGATCCATCGCGTGCGGTGAACCTTCTTTGATTCCAAAGCTTCCGTCAGCGTTTTCTGTGCTTTGCCCAAGGTTGTAGTTGCAGCATGTAAGTTCTTTGTAACAAATTTGCTGTTCTCCTTTTCTAGGCGCTCGATGTCCTTGTCCATCTTCTCGATGAGCTCTTGGGTCTCCTGAGGGGCTGAGCTGACATCTGGGTAAGCAACTCGGAGCGCTGCCACACATTCCCTTTTCTGAGCTAAGAGCTCCAAGTTGTTGGAGTTGGCTACAGGTGGTGTAGCTGGCATCAGATTCTGTGCCATCCCTTCCATAGATGGCCTCTGAGGCATTGTTGTCGCCAGAGGTGCAAATGGCGAGGAGCTGTAGCTCGAACTGTGCTGTGCCTCTGTACTTGGCACATTCAAGCCGGCATCTTTGTGCTTGTGCTTCCCCTTCCCTTTGCCTTTGCTCTTGCGCCCCCTTGGGCTTTGTGAGGTCTGATTGACGCGTGGGCTCTTTGATCGACTTTGAGATCGGCTTGGTTGTACTTGCCAAGCCTTCCAGTCGTCTTCCCAGGCATATTGTTGGTCTGTCGATAGCCATGTATCTCTGTAGGCCGTCGCCTGTTGTGCTCTGGGCGCAGTGCTGTGGCGCACTCCTGACGACCAGTGAGCCTTGCACACCGCACAATGTTCGGCGACTTTTTTGTTGATGCGCTGACAATGAATGCAGCGCCACGGAAAAAGATCTTGATCCATGATTTTGCTCTGTCTCTTGATTTCGGAACGTATCCTCCTCAAAAAGGTGGGGTCCCTTGAATGATGTCCCGCAAAGATCTTGTGGAGACGCGAAAGCTCCCACGGGTTGAGAACAACTACCCGCTTGCAATGCAGATGCCACGTATGCCGTGCAAGTGCTCTCTGACGGCGCAAACGCCGTTTCCGGGTGGAACTCAGCGATGGAATTTTGCAGAAAATCAAATCCCACAATCACAATGAGGAAAAGTAGCAGGAAAGAACACATAAATGAAGGATCAAGCAAAATTGTGGCACCAGGGCAAATCCAGTTCAGTGCCAAAAATGATGAAGCCAACCTTGTTCTCGGTACAACCCAGGTGTTAGGTACACCTGCAGAAACCGTGGGTTATAGCAAAAATTGTAATCCAGGAAAATCAACTGCGATTGCTAAAATTTGTAACCCGTCAAGTGTCCGGCACACCTGAAAGCCTGTATGTTGTTGCACCAGTGCTCTGCAGTTAAGTGCAAAACAAAGTGAAATCACAAAATTGTCAGTGGCACACGGAGATCCAAGTAAATACACAATACCAGTGAGGAGCAACTCAACTCCCAGTAAAAAGTGAAATGCAAGCACCAGCCAATGAAAAATCGTAGAGCAAGGGTTTTAAGGATAACCCTAAACCTGAGGGCACGGCTCAGAAGCGCCTGTACCCGTGGGAGGTCCACCAGTCTCCCACTAAGGCGATGGCAGGGTAACCCTCAAACTGAACGGCGGGGGGAAACTGAGCCAAAACCTTACTCCCTCTCTCTCTCTATATAAAAATCAATAAATAAATAAATGGATAAATGAACACACACACATATGTATATATATATATATGTGTGTGTGTGCACATGTTCCTCCTCTAACACCGGGAATCCAAATCCCCATCAGCTGCACTCAACTCAGCCTGAGAAGCTTTGACCACCTTGGTAGCCATGGGGCACCACGACAGGCGCTGGGTATCGATGCCGATGAGCCTGACCTTGAAGAGGTGAAGGCAGGGGAAATGGCGGGTTTTTGATTGCCCATATCTGATTACTCCAGGGCAAGTAAGATCAAGTGATCTCAAATCAGTTCAAGTCACACAAGTCTCTCCTGTTTTCAAGTTTCCTCCCTTTCTTTTCCAAAGAGAAAATGCATCAACCTTGGCTCAGCCCATGGCTCAGCCATGGCTAAGCCCATCGTCATCACCCTCAAAAACACCGCCCGTGATGCCTCCGATGGCCGCGATGGCCGCGATGGCCGCGCCTCGCGTTCGCGGTCGCCGCGCCCGGGCGTCATGGACTTGGCGGCGCTGGAGGGGCACGTGACGAAGTTCCAAGAGGCGGGGCGCCATGGGATGCCATGGGGCGACTTGGAGGAGGAATATCCGGATTTCTTATTGCAATTATATGCGCAAAAAAGACCCACTGATCATTGGAATCATGGACATATAATAAATTATAATAACATATATGCAAAGCTATGCATACGCAGGATATAGGCCTTTAATGGCTTTTAGGCCCCAGTTTTAAGCAGGATATACCTGTGCAGTGGGAAGCAACCGGCCGCAAGGGGTGAGGCCCATTTAGCGCAGGAACTGAACGCCTGGATCCAGCAGGAGACGGAGAAGTTAGGGCAGTTGCAGCAGCATG
>Ga0126342_10020139_pt1 | contig 11247 bp, 17 predicted proteins | sample Cyp1metagenome_FD_92528 | JGI IMG/M metagenome (GOLD analysis project Ga0126342, IMG submission 92528) | Coral microbial communities from Lord Howe Island, Old Settlement Bay, Australia - Cyphastrea 1 metagenome | ecosystem: Host-associated > Invertebrates > Cnidaria > Coral ...
TATATTATATTGTATTATAGTATATTATATTATATGTTATATTATATTATATTAAATTAAATATTATATTATATTAAATTAAATATTATATTATATTAAATTAAATATTATATTATATTATATTTTATTATATTATATTATATATTATGAATTATATTATATTGAAAATTATACATTAGATTATATTTTATATTTTTTTTTTTTTATTAAATATTATATTCATTTTATTATATATTAGATTATATATTATATTATATATTATATTATGTTATATTTTATTATATTACATCATATATAAAATATAATATAATATATATATACTATATATATATATATAATATTTACGTATATTATATATATATATTATATTATATATGTGTGTGTGCGTGTAATAGAGGGAGATATAGTAATAGATAGATATGGATAGATTATAGATATTTCGGTGGTTTCCTCACGCAGAGGCCGTCCTTTGATCTAATAGGTATCAATTTGGGGAAATTTAGATGGATCTACAATCTAAATTAGTCCAAAGAACCTGGGATTTGACCTCTGGCAACATGATTTTCCCATTAAAACACTGGAGAGTTCCATGGCAATGTTTGACGATTTCCCCATCTCCCACATCCAGGTGCAGGGCATTCTTCTCACTCTCCAGCTGCAGTGGTTTCAAGTGCGACATCCTTAGATGTCAAGAAGCGCCATTTTTTTAGGAGGAAAAAGATGGAAAAAGGATAAACAACAAATCAGAGATGGTGAAATATCTAAAAATTGAAAATCATTCAACCACTAGGGGAATCCACTACCATCCGACCAACAACTAGCTCAAAGTTTTTTTTTGGAGCCACCTAAATCGATCTTGTTGGACCTTCAAGAGCCCCTGACTCTCGAATTGTCTTTCTTTTAGGTTGAAAATGGTGGATGATCACTGGAAGCTCCCTGTACAAATGGAGCCAGAAGTAAACCCTCTCCAGGATGGTGTACCTCTGCTGTTGGTGGAGATCACGATGATCACCATTTACCCAAATTATCCCGACACAAGCAAACCCCTCCCAAAAAAACGGCAACCTGCTAACTTTTCGGCTTGGTGACATATAGCTAGCAGCCAGGACAAACCGCATCCATTGTTCCATAATAGAGGGAGAGAGAGAGATAGACAGATATTGTTACAGCCTTTTGATCCCTTTTGAAAGGGATGAAATCCAGTTTTGCTCCGTACTATTCCCGTTTCTTGGCGTAAACGGAGGTTAAAAAAAAAGAACCCAAGAGGTCCTAAATTTCCCCCTGGATTCCCAAGAGGATGCCCCATCCGAAGGGTCACCAACAGTACTCTTCCCCGGCAAATGACGAATAAACGGGGTGTGAACTCGTTGAACTGCCACAGATCAAAGGAGTCCCTAACCTTTAGCTGCTTTAGCTCGTGACCAAATGTAACTTGCAACTGGTATGGGACAAATGCATCTACACGATTCTACACGTTCTGAACGCGCAAAATATTTGCTATGAGTAAAAGAGAGAGAGAGAGAGAAAGAGAGAAAGAGAGAACAAAATCAAACTATATTGAACATTGATATGATTCAGCATGATTTAATCTATCGTCTTCATTTCGAACTATCTACAGCAACCATAGAACCAAATCAGCACAAATTAGCCATATGCCACCAGTAACCACGATTTACCTTCCTGTAATCAACATCGCCATACTTGATTGCCGGAGGGTACATCCCATTACATCATATCATATTACCCTCTGGTTATTTGTTACATAGCCATGGTATAGATGGCCCATAGAAATAGATGGTTTACCTATTAAAAATGGTGGATCTTTCCATGGCTATGTTAAATAACCAGATGGTATATCCTATTATATAATATTCCATTGTGTCCCCATTAAACCACCGTTTTTGTTCGTCAAATCACCCCGTTGCCAAACTCTCCAAGTTTCCCCAAGGACAATGCCAGGGATGCCAGGCGTGGCGCCTCGGGCGTCAGCAGGGCTAGACCTCCCGCAGACTTCGGCGACTTGGGCGATTTGGGGCTCTTGGGCGAGCGTGGCGTCCGGACCTGGCGGCGCGGTGCTGCGTGCTGAAGCACCGGAGGCTAGTCAAACATGGCTGGGAATACCTGGACCAAATTATGGAGGTGTTGATACAGGATGGGGCCCCCAAGATAGCTAAGTTGGTTTATAAGTGGCTTAACAATGGTTTATGGTAGATATAACTATAGTTAATGGGGATTATAATGGTTTATAAACCAACTTATAACTGGGGGGCTGTAGGTTTGATGGTCGGACTAAATCTTTCTAAATCTAAGATTTTTGGTTGCCATGTTTACTGGAGGCTGCTTATAAGCCATTTGTATCTGTAACCCCATGAATGGGGACGTGCTAACCCACCAGGGGGCCCCCGGTGTGACCTTCCAGGAGTTGGGAGACGGATGGATATGGGGATTTCAGCGGCAAAAATGCTGGGAATTTGCACATTGGCGGCAGGTGATATACATATGTTTATATATGTACCGATATAAAGAAACCTTTCCTGGCCACCAACCATTGATGAAGCAAGAAAATGAGATCCACAATGGCGTACAGGACTATAACAAGGAATTTAGCCTAGAAATATCACAATTGGAGAATGAGCTTTATCAATCTAGTGGTAATTGGATGAAATAAGCCCCAAACAATTGGTGGATAAATCATGATGGGAATAGTCACATCTAGTCACCGTCCAAAAACGCATCAATCACTGGGAATCCCCACGATGAAAAAACCTGTTGGAACATGTGGAAAATGGTGTTATAACTGTTACCCTGTGGAAATCTCATATTGCTATGGAAAGGCAATAAGTTTAACAGGTGAATATAGGTAAAGTATCTATGAAATTGCGATTTTCCATCGCTATTTTTTAAAATACCGGAAGATCATGCACATGTTCAAATGGCCTGGTTGAAAATGTGTGCCTCAAACTGCAAAATATTCCTAGGGTTCAAGCATGATTGCGCCATCCACTGCTTAAGGGCCTCACTTGGGCAACTTGTTCTAAGCTTTTGGTTCACAGAGTTTCGTATTGGATCATATGAATACAGAGGACATCCCAGACGGAAGCCGAGTTGAAGAAATAGACAGGTAAAACCAGCAATGTCCGACCTCATCACGAGTTCACACGATTATACATAGGTTGGCGCAACCTTGCCGTACTGGGAACGCTCCGAGCCCTTGATGTCTTTCTTGTGACCTTTCACGCTAGGTGCCTGATTTTGAAATCCCAACGATCAAATCCCCATGCAGTATGTACTTAGTGAAATCCCTCAATTTTGTTGGTTGAGTCAGGTAAGCATTGTAAGCATGCTTCAATGTCCCCAAGAAATTGGCCGACCTGAGGCTTGGTGAGGCTGCTGCGCCCCAAGGAAGTGGGCAACAACTGAGAGCCTGGGAGGATTCTGCAGTGGTTTCTACCCAAAAAGAAAGGGAATTCCATGGAATCTCATCCAAAAAATGGAGAGTTCACTCTGAGTTCACAATTTTTAGGAGGAACTAGGTGGATTTTCAAGATTTTGACCCTTCAAATTGGGTTCAAACCACAAAAGTGAGGTGCTTAAGCAACAATGTGGATTTCAATGAATTTCAACAAGCAACATCCATTCACAGTGGGATTAGAATAGAAGTCAGAACCTACTGAGCATGAAGGATTTGAGCACATTTGTTTCTCAATGACATGCCCCACCTCAAAGTATGTATAAGTATATCAAATGGATTCAATTCTGGATTGTGTCCCCGAGATATTTTCGGATGAGCATCGGGATGTACCAGGGGAACATCCAACCAACCATACTGGGGACCACGGATTTTAAACAATTCTACGAACTGGTATTTTAGACTACCTCCGGGAAAGTTTTTGTTGCTCGCCCGGCCATTTCAACATACGGAATCCAAATTATTTAAACATACATTCAAATATATGGATGGAACTAGTGTTTCATACTACCTCCGGGGCCTTGTGGTCTGGCCCGCCCTCCACATATTTAAATGTCGTTACAGTAGGGCACAGTCTTGCCTTCATAGCTCTGGATGCACCTGCTTTCTGTCCAAAGTGACTTATCCATACTTATCCCACCTATAAATCAAACATGGCTTGCTGGAAAAAGCCTCATTGATACTTAGATGGGCCATGGAGTCAGCTAACTATAGTTAGTAAATGGATTATTTCATTGGGATTTAGAGGAAATATCCCCAGTTACTAACCAGTGAGTTGATCCCATGGCCCATCCACAGTAGGGGATCTTCAATTCTTGGATTCCCAGAGGCCTATCCCATCGGCCTATCCATGTTGATCCAAGCTCGGCACCCGATGACTTTCGTTCCCAGACGGGTTCCTCTGAATCGAAGGCCTGCCATGGATCCATGGCGCTGCTGGGAGGCTGGGAAGTGTTTTGACCCCAAAGATGGCACAAATGATGTGCACCAATGTGGGATCAGCAGCAGGATGGAAAATCTTAGACAAAAAAAAAATGAAACCGATCAAAGACTTTGAAGGATACCTTTCCTCCCATTCGGTGTGAGCAGTGTGAGGAGAGGCTGACAGCCTGATTCTCGTGGTCTGTGGGCGCCTGGCCACACAAGGGAACCATTCCCGAGCCCCCAAGAAAAATAATATAACAATAAAAAAACATGGTAATGTCAACCCCGGATTAATACACAATGGTTTATTAATTAGGGGGGTACCCCTCCAATAGTCATAATGGTACCCTCCCAATTAAACAATCTAGGGGTTTATTAATCCAGGGTTGACATTAATGAACCATCATTTATAAGGGGGTTAAGCATCAAACACCTGTGAACGATTCCAAATTATTCCAATGGATACTTGGATGGGCCATTATTAGTTGGTTGACTGGCTAGCACAGCGGGTTACGTGGGGTGCAGGGTGACCGCAAAAGAGGCTGAGACTCGAGCAAGTCACCATGCACTCCTTACTGATGACTTACTCGACGTTCATCGCAGTTCTTCATCTAGGAATTAAGATCCATCCAAATAATATCCAAGAAACCACACAAAGCCTTACAAACCAATCCAAAACCACAAACTAGACATCCCAGTTTTGACTCAGCTGGAAGCTTGAAAAATCTTGACTTCATAAGGTCAATAAAACAACATTCATAGAATTGGATGATGGAAAAATTTACAGGAAAGCCGCAAAGCCCTATATTTGATGGTAAAAACCATGGTTTCCGGTTAAGATTTTCCCTTAAACCAATCCATTGAGATGTTGTTTACCATCAAATATAGGGGTTTCCTGTAAATTTTCCCATCATCCAATTCTATGAACCTCGACTTTTCTACCCCATTCGAAAAATCTCCGCCGCGCTCTGCGCCTGCGAGACCTCCTCCACACTGGAGGGGCACGAGAGGCCCGACGAGGACGAGGCACGTGAGGCACGATTGCCACTCTTGCGACCGCCGGAGTCCTGGAGCGGACAAACGGGGGCCATGTGAGTGTGTGTATTTAACATAGCCATGGAAAATCACCATTTTTAATAGGTAAACCATCTATAAATGGGCCATTTTCCATGGCTATGTTAAATAATCAGATGGTATATATATATATATATGTGTGTGTGTTTGTGTGTGTGTTATATATGGTTCACATCTTATGCTTATATTATATCATATCATATGGGTTCATAAATGTTACAGTATGATGTGATATTAGATCGGATTCTATATTCTGTTATATCTCATGTATCATACAATATACAGACAGAGAGAGAGAGAGAGAGATTCCAAACAATTTTTCGCTAAATTGACAGTGATCTTCACATTGGGCGAAGATGAAGGTCATCATTGAAGGTGTCTGTCGTTTTTGGGGGATAACCAACAGGAGGAAATTTGACAAACTGTTGTTATCAGGAGACAAGAAATGGTGGACAAACAGTCCAAGACTGTAGCCATTTTGGGGAGGTTCCCTCCGTTTCTCCAAGCTTACTTGGATGTTCACTCTAGGTATCTCCAAGTAGTGAGTGGTTGATGCTGCTGCTTGGTTTCCCAAGCCACAAATGGATACAAATGGAACAAACCGTTTTGGCGAACTTAACAGCGATATACCATCATATGATCATATGCCAATCTTAATCACTTAATGTTCACCACAAAATATTTCGCACGTGGCAATCCCCCACGAGGTGGTGGCAAAAACATCCACTAGATCGGAGAAATATTAGGCGGATATATCTTTATAGTCTATAAATGTCTATACCAATAGTAGGTACATCTCAAAGAATTCGTCAACTTGGCTATAAACATATATAACTGTATATATATATAATAGATGATCTATCTATCTATCTATCTATCTATCTACCTACCATTGTTATAGAAGCTTATTGAAGTTTATAGTCCTTCGCGAGGGCACCGAACCCGGCGACGTCCTCCGAAGGCCACGGCGACTTTTTCCGCGACTCCTCGGAGGGCCACGAGGCGCGCTTCGAGTCCTCCGAGGACCAGGAGGGCAAGGACGGCCTGGCCGAAATGGGCCGTGGTATTTTCTGGTGATTCATGGGGATTTTTCATGATTTAACTCACCAAATGGGTATATGAATGGGAAATAATGGGAATATATATATATATATAGATACATATCTATATATATATATCTTCTGGGAAACCAAAAGTTTGCTTTAGATGGCCAATTTAGTTCGTTGATTTATTAATGACTATATAATTGAGATGGTGATTTTCCATAGCTATGTTAGTCTGCTAGAGGGCAAACCGAATGCCATAAAACAACTAGCATTTAGGGGGATGGTAAACATACCACCCATGAAAATGGTGATTTTGAGGATGGTTCTTTTTATTTTACCACATTAAGAAATTGCACCTATTCGTAGGGAGATATGATATGAATGATATGATGTTGTCTCAAGGCAAGAATCTCATGCAGAAAATGCGGGCTTTTCTATTGTAGAAAATAGAAATCCCACCATGGCTCTATCCAATAGGAAAATCCTCTACCAGACCATTTCAGGGGTTGCATGTTAAATTTAGGGGGAGTATCCAAACATGATGGAAAACCCAAAGGGATTTTCCATGTATGCATTCAGTTTGATTCGGCGAGCTATCCTTTAGATCTGCATAATATGACTATATCAGACTATATCATTGTACACTGTATTATGTCATGCATTGTCATGCAGAATAAATACTACCTAAAAAGAAAAGAGAAAGAGAGAGAGAGAGAGATATATATATAATTATATAAATATATATATGTACATATCTATCTATCCATCTATCCATCCATCCATCTATAGATCCATGGCATTCAAATGTTCATTCATTTGTTTCCCTTCTCGAATTTCTGTACACAGATTGGGCTCTGAACATCAAACTCTTTGGCTCAGTCAGCTATCGTGACACCAGCAGCCAGGTCAACCAGTGGTCACCATATCCCTATGATATAAATAGATGCATTTTTGATAAAGGATTTGGCCTCCAAAATTTTGGTGCAGCTTGCCCGGCTTGCCCCACAGTTCAACAGTGCCTTGCAGGATGACCCGACCTTGCCATTTGCCAATGGGAATATCATCGGAACACCATGGCAGACTGTTGGACCCAAGCATCGGCACTGCGGTCCCAGCGCTGAGTCATCGGCGTGGAAGAAACATTGGAGAAAGCGCTCTGGTTGCTGCGCTTGCTGAAGTTGCGCGCATAGTCCCAAATATCTTGGCGCGTGACAAGTGTAACAAACACATACACACACTCACACACATGTGTGTATATATATATATACAGAGAGAGATGATAAATGATGATAATCACATCAGGTTTGAGAGCAAATAAACTGCACTGGACTGGAGGAACCTGAAAACCTGTTTGCCGATTGTATATGTCGGCTCATTCCTATTGATATGCATCATAAGTCTGCATCTATATATATATGTGTGTGATTATGTGTGTGTGTTGGTATCCCGTCATCATCTTCATTAATAGGCCTATTATATACTAATATGTACACCGGCATACCAGTATATAAACTCATAAACTCATACTTAATCATACTTATGCATATTGCGTGCGTACATGCCCAGAGTCTAAACCCTCAATTCACGCACAAGATTCAGTTGTTTTATCTACAGTATTTCATTTTATGCAAAACTATCGCTGAGGTCGCACCAGTGAAATACTTATTATCCTGGAAACATCATCTATACATACATCATCCTCGAAACACCTTTTTTTGGGTGGCAAATAAGATCCCTATCTGAAGGAAATAGTTTTTATCATCATAACTCATAACAACGAAAACCATCATAACAAAAAAGCACCATCGTGACATAACGGAGCTTTGCTTTTAAAAATAGGGGAGAAAAAAAAAACAAATCATCCAAGTCATTAGGCACTTGGGCTACCCTCTGGTAAACATACAAAAAGCTATTGAAAATGGCCATTTATAGTGATTTTTCCCATTAAAAATGGGTGGATCTTTCCAGTTCGTTATGTAACAGTTTACCAGAGGCCCCCGTTATAAAATCATCAAATTTCAAGTGCCAGGCGGCTTCGCGGAGATCCAGTCTCCGACACCGGACTGCTAGGGCTGCCAGGGTCTCCCTCGCTGCCATGGTCCTGTGGATCCGCCATCGCCACCAAAAAGGGGGATTCATGGGATCTAACGGGCAAAAAATGTGAATTGAATTTGTGTATATAATGTGTAAATATATTTATTTATCTATCTCTAATCTATTTGTTTATATTGATTCAAATTTATCTATATTTATTTATTTATAATCATATTCATTTATATTATTTACACTCATTTTTATCTACTGTATTTATATTTATATATTTATATTTATTTACATAGTGGGATTTGACCCGTAAAAGATTGGACTTGATAGGATTTCATGACCAGCAAACTGGTAATAGGCTTGTACACACAGACCCCGAGGTTTCCCCCAAGCCCCAAATACCAGGGTTACTAGTTACACTGCATTATCAAATTATCAGACATGTTCTGGACGTGGAGCAATACAATAACGATACTAGAAATTACAAGAGGTTTATATAGCACTTAGGGTTTAGGACTGACCATTTTGATGATCATCATTACCATCATCATCAGCGTTGTCCAAACACTCAGTGAAGAAGAATCAAAATCATCCAGCCCCATAGAACAATACAATAAGCCTATTAGGGCTTACCTGAGCTTTAGGGTTTAGGGCTGATAATCATCATCATCATCATCATCATCATAATAGCATCGTCCAGACGCTCATTCAGAGTCTGGGCGAACTTCAGGATCTTACCGTAACACTACTAGACTATAACCAGCAAAACTGAGGTCTCAATGGATTGGCCTAAAGTCCGAGGGAAAGACCTTCAGTTGGGGGTTAGAACTTGGGGATGAGCCAAAGGGGAAACATTGGGGAATGATACGAAAAGGAGGTCCACCGGAGGCTGCTGTGTCAAGAAAACATCCAAAGTTTCAAGAAGTGGGAATTTAACCCGGAAAAATGATGTTTTTTGCTGATTTACCACGACTTGTATAATCATCGGTTCTTGTGATTCAAGAAACACTAGAAAAACATGATGTTCACCATGTTTTTTTGATCGAGGCCAGGAAGAATGATGAGAGATGTGCCCAGAAAACTGAGAGAGTACCTGACAGTACCTGACCCCAAAACCACAAGGAGCCTTTGAATATCATTGAAATTCATTGAATTCTGACCCCACATGTCTTCCCACTGTTCCCACCTTGTGTTGCACTACGATCTTCCAGACTTCACGCAGCCTGCCACTGGCCGCAACGGGGCCATCGGGGCCATCTTTACTCCTGGGAGGCGAAGTGATGGAGCTGGGCTTGGTGGGATCTACCCTTAAATCTGCCCTCTGGTAATTTAACATAGCTATTGAAAATGACCATTTATAGTGGATTTTCCCATTAAAAATTGTGATTTTCCATAGTTATGTTAGTTTACCAGAAGGTACCCCATATATCCCCATATATCCCCATACCTCCCAGCACAACGATCTCAATTGATATGGGATGATATGGGGATGGGATTGCCCAGCGAAACCTGATCCCTCCAACTTGAAACCCAATTCTGCCCAGCGAAACCTGGTCTTTTCGATGGCTAGGAGGTGTTCTGCCTCCGCAGCAAGCAAATCAAAGCAATCCAAGAGCAGCAGCATCACAAAGTAAACATATTATGTATGTAATGTAATGCAATGCAATGTAATGTAGTGTAAAGTAATGTAATGTATGTGTATGTAAAATGTATGGTTACAATGTGTATGTATGTTTGTAATGTGTATGTATGTTTGTACTGTGTATGTATATTTGTAATGTGTATATATGTTTGCAATGTGTATGTATGTGTGTAATGTGTATGTATGTATGTATGTATGTATGTATGTATGTATGTCTGTATGTCTGTATGTCTGTATGTCTGTATGTCTGTATGTCTGTATGTCTGTATGTCTGTATGTCTGTATGTATGTATGAATGTATGTACGTATGAATGTATGTATGTATGAATGTATGAATGTATGAATGTATGAATGTCATGTTATGTTATGTTATCTTATCTTATGTTAAGTTATGTTATGTTATGGTATGTATGTAATGTATTGTAATGTAATGTATGATATGGTATGGAGGTATGGATATATGGATGGATGCATGCACGCATGCACGCATGCACGGATGTGCATGGATGTGCATGGATGTGCATGGATGTGCATGGTTGTAATGTGTATGTATGCGTATGTATGTGTATGTATGTGTATGTATGTGTATGTATGTGTATGTATGTGTATGTATGCGTATGTATGTGTATGTATGTGTATGGTTGTAATGTGCATGTATGTTTGTAATGTGTAATTGTAATGTTGATGTATGCCTGTAATGTGTATGTATGTTTGTGATGTGTGTGTGTATGTTTTAATGTGTATGTATGTGTATGTGTGTATGTTTGTGCATGATTGTGTGTGAATGTGTATGATTATATGTATGTATGTGTATTTATGTGTGTAATGTGGGCAATGTGTGCAATGTGTATGTGTGTTTGTACTGTGTGTGTGTAATGTGTACGTATGGTTGTAATGCGCATGTATGTTTGTAATGTGTATGCTTGTTCGTAATGTGTATGTAATGTAATGTCATGAAATGCAAAGCAATGCAAAGCAATGCAAAGCAATGCAAAGCAATGCAAAGCAATGCAAAGCAATGCAAAGCAATGCAAAGCAATGCAAAGCAA